>Ga0209724_1000078_pt1 | contig 137240 bp, 127 predicted proteins | sample grotaG_FD_184143 | JGI IMG/M metagenome (GOLD analysis project Ga0209724, IMG submission 184143) | Glacier valley bacterial and archeal communities from Borup Fiord, Nunavut, Canada, to study Microbial Dark Matter (Phase II) -... | ecosystem: Environmental > Aquatic > Freshwater > Ice >...
ACCTCAACCAACTTCATCGCCATCGCCTACCTGCGAATGTCCAAGCTCAAGCATTTGCCAGCTCATCCGTTTGCCCTGGCTGCGCCGAAATGAGACTGTCGCGTTCCACACTAAACGGCATAGAGCCCCCGCAAGCCGCAGCGTCCGCGGCGGGACGACGCCGAGCTACAGCGCTTCGAGTACCGGACTCATGAATTCGACGCCGCGATGCCAGTGCTTCGACAGGCACAGCACGGTCGCAAACTTGTGTTCCGCGAGGTCGGCACCACTGGCTGCACAACAATCGCGCGCGATGTGACGCTGTTGGCGTTTTAGCCGCAGCCGTCGCTACATGTGCCCCCCGATCAATTCACAATGTAAGGGGCTGTGAGCGTGGCGGCTGGGTCTCGTAGTTCGAAGGAGCCGTGTGGGGGTAGAAATGACCTTCGGTCGGAGTGACATCACTACCTGGGCGGGACGCAACAAGCTCGTGTTGTCCTGTCTGGTCGCCTTCGCATTCGCGTTCGCCCCGGCTGCCGCAGCCGCCGCTGCACCGGACGCGCCGCCTGTCAGTACCCTCGCCCTCGAGCTCGAAGTCCAGATTGACCCGGCGCGGCTCAAGGAGGCGGCGCAAGGACGCCTGGATGCCGCACGCGCCCACAGCGACTCGAGAGCCGAACTCCTGGAGTTGCGTCGCCAGACGATGGCGCACTACGAGCTGGGTGAGTATCCGGCGGCGGCGCGAGTTGCCGAAAGCGGCATGCCCTTGGCGCGCGCCTCGTCGGACGTTGTCGCGCAATGCGAGTTTTCGATGGCGAGGGCGCTAGGGCTCGAACTGTCGGGCCAAGTCGGGGTCGCGCTGAAAGTGCTGGACGACGCACAGTCCCTCGCCGAACGCGAGAACCATCCGGAGATGGTCGCGCGAGTCTTGATTCGCAAGGGCCGCATCCTGAGCCTGCTCAACCGAGATGCCGAGGCACTCGGGTTGTTCTCGGCGGCGCATACAGGGTTCGAGAAGACCGGCGACAAGCTGGGCATGGCGAGTGCGCTGTCGAGTATGGCCAATGTGGCCTACAAGGGCAGCGAAACGCCGCCCCGCGATGCACAGAGAGCGGTTGCACTACTGGAGCGGGCCAGTCTCCTGCTCGATCCGAACACCCAGCCGCGAGACACACTGCGGGTAACGGCCAGCCTAGCCGCCTTCTACTACACGCTGAAGGATCTTCCTGCCGCCCGCGGGCGCTACCAACGGTGCCTGGAGCTGGCGCACGCCGCCAACGACTTGGCGATGGTGACCTATTGCAGCGTCGGCTCCGGCATTCTTGCGCGCGACGAAGGACGCCTCGACGATTCGCTCGCGCACCTTGGCGAAGCGCTTCGCACGCGAGGGGGCTCGTCAGTGCCGCAGCTTCTGGCGACGCACTTGACCCGAGCCGACGTCTATTCATTGAAAGGCGACCGCCCCCACTCGCTCGCCGCGCTGGCGCAGGCGGGTCAGCTGCTTGCGGTCCTTCACTCGGCGAAAAGCGAAGCGAAGTACCACCGCAGCGCGGCCGTGATCCATGCCCGCCTGGGCGATCCGACCGAAGCCTACCGTGCAATGGTCGAACTGCGCCGGCTCGAGCAGGCGGCCCAAGAGGTGGACAACAAGAAGCTCAACGAGGAGTTCAAGGTCCGTTTCGATCTTCAGCTGAAAGAGAAGGACAACGAGGTCCTGCGCGCGGAAAAGCAGACTTTCGAGGCTAAGCGGACAACTTTGATTCTCGGCTTGGTTCTGACCTTCGCGCTTGCTGCAAGCCTTGTCTTCTACCTTGTTCGTCAGATCAGGCAGAAGAGGGTGTTCGCGGACCTCGCCCTGCACGACGAGCTGACGGGCGTCCACAACCGCCGAAGCATCCTCGAGTTCGCGCGCTTGCACTGGTCGGGGCGGCGCGCCGGAGACGCCGGCTTCGCCGTCGCGATGCTCGACATCGACCACTTCAAGTCGGTCAACGACACCCATGGGCATGATGCCGGCGATGCGGTCTTGATCGCGTTCGCCCGGGCCTGCCAAGCCCAATTGCGGCACGAAGACCGGCTAGGCCGCTTTGGAGGAGAAGAGTTTCTGGTGATCATGCCGGGAACCAAGGCGTCGGAGATCCCGATGATCTTCGAACGGCTTCGCGGCGCGGTGCACAAACTGGCTATCCCCGGGATGCCGCCCGAATGGCGGCTGACTTTCAGCATGGGCAGCGCACAGACTCACGGCGGGATCGAGACGCTCGACCAACTCATCAAGGTCGCCGACATCGCCATGTTCAAAGCCAAACGAGGGGGACGGGACCGGGTGTTCGTCGAACCATAGCGTGAGTAGGGCCTGGACGCCGCGCGACCACACGATCGGTGCGAGGCTACGCCGCGGCCGCCCAGCCGGCAAACTTCCTGGCGATGACATTGCGCTCTAACTTGCCACTTGTTGTCCAACCCAGAGGTGGCCTCGAAAATCCGAACACAGCGATAAGTGGTGTTGGCGCCGACCGAAATTTGCACCCCCCCACCGACTGCGGCGCCGATGCGCTCGCTTCTTCAGTCGCCCTGCGGGCTCCTTGCGAGGCGAGCGCATCAGATGCACTCTTGACTGCGTGCACGGCTACCTTGGGGGTGATGGTTGACTGTCATCCCTACCTCACTGCTCACTGATTTCTCAGAGGGGGTGGCGCACGTCATATTGGCACGAGGGGCCGATAACCGTCTGACGCGCCCATACTTTTTAGCGGCACGCCATTTATTGGGCACTCATAGGATAAGCCCAGACGGTGACCCGATAGGCAAAAGTAGACCCGTCATTCTCCCCTTACAGCAATCTGGAGCCCGCCGTCATGACCCCACGAAGCCCGCAAATACTTTGCCTGTCTCGACTGATTTCGGTAGCTGGCGCCATCGCGACCTCGTTAGGCGTGCAAGCCCAGAGCAGCCAAACTCCGGTGGTCCCGTTGAGCAAACCCGATGTGCTCGCCCGAGTTCGACACCAACCGCTCCAATCGCCACGATTTCGCTCGCCAGTGTCAATTGAATCAACGACTTAGCGCGGCAGTTCAGAAATATTGTAGTGGCAATATTATGTAGTAAAGGTGCTGGCAATACCTATGAACAGCCGCTACACTCAGGCTCATGTTTCTCAAGCCCACCCGCTCCGGCGGTCACACCTACTTGCAGCTGGTGGAGTCCTACCGCAACGACGCCGGCGTTCCGCGCCAACGCACCGTCGCCACCTTGGGTCGGCTTGATGAGGTCGGCGGCGGTGTGGACTCGCTCTTGTCGGGCTTGCTTCGCGTAAAGGGCATGCCAGGGGCTGCGGCCTTGCCTCCTCAGCTTGAGTTCGAATCTTCCCTGTCCTTCGGCGATGTCTGGGCGCTGGATCAGCTTTGGTGCGAACTCGGCTTTGACGCGCTGGCAGGCGTGTTCCGCAAGGCCCGCTTCACCAACGCTGTGGAGCACGCGCTGCGTGTGATGGTGTTCAACCGGCTGTGTGACGCCGACTCTAAGCTGGGCGTGTTGCGTTGGCTGCAAACCGTGCACCTGCCGCAGATCGACACCGCCGCGCTCACGCACCAACAGTTGCTGCGCGCCATGGATGCGTTGATGGATCACCAAGTCGCGGCTGACGATGTAGTGGCAGGCTTGCTGCGGCCGTTGGTGGATCAGGACATGTCGATGGTGTTCTATGACTTGACCACCATCCGTGCGGCAGGCTTGAGCGAGCAAGAAGGCGACGTTCGCCACTTCGGCATGGCCAAGGAAGGCGTGATCGCCCGCCAGTTCATGCTCGGCGTGGTGCAAAACGCAGAAGGCTTGCCGATCTACCACGAGGTGTTTGACGGCAACCAGGCCGAAGGGCCCACGCTGTTGCCTTTGCTGCGCAAGGTGCTGACGCGCTTCGCGCACATCAAGCGGCTGATCGTGGTGGCCGACCGGGGGCTGCTGTCGTTGGACAACTCGGAAGCGTTGGGCAAGATCACGCTGGCAGGCGGGCAGCCCTTGGAGTTCATCCTGGCGGTGCCGGGGCGGCGTTACGCGGAGTTCACCGAGGTGCTGCAAACCGTCCAACTCAAAGCGGCTGCGGCCACACACGAAGTCGTCGAGGAGGCCAGTTGGCAGGGCTTGCGCTTGGTGGTGGCGCATCACCCGCAGCGCGCTGCCGACCAAACGCAGTTGCGCAACGAGCGCATCACCTCGCTGCAAGTGCAAGCCGAGCAGTGGGCGGGCAAGCTGGACGAGCAGGACGCTGGCCAAAAAGCCAAAGGGCGCAAGCTGTCTGACAGTGGTGCGAACGCACGGCTGTATCACGCAGTGTGTGAGGCGCACTTGGCCAAGATCGTCAAGGTCGACCTGAAGAGCGAGTTGTTCACCTATGCGGTAGACGAGGCCGCCAAGGCGCAGGCCGAGTTGATGGACGGCAAGTTGCTGCTGGTGACGAATGTGCCTGACTTGACGCCGCGCGAGGTGCTCAGCCGCTACAAGGCGCTGGCCGACATTGAGCGTGGCTTCAGGGTGCTGAAGTCAGAGATTGACATTGCGCCGGTGCACCACCGGCTGCCTCAGCGCATACGCGCCCACGCGATGCTGTGCTTTATGGCGCTGATCTTGTACCGGGTGATGCGCGAGCGGCTGCGCTTGGCGAAAAGCGAATTGAGCCCTGAGCAAGCGCTGGCGCAGTTGCGTCGCATTCAGCGCCACAGCGTGCGCATCGACCGCGCTGCACCCAGAACCGGACTGTCTACCATCAACTCTCAGCAAGCCACTGTGCTGGGCGCACTGAACGTCAAGAAACCAACAAACGACGCTCAACTTTCCTTGTTGTAGTGGCAGCCGCAGAGGCCACCTCTATACAAATCAACAACTTATAGCGGTTGGTGTCGAACTCGGGGGGGCAAGCCGGCAACCGGGCGAGCCGCAAGTCCACGAGCTGCCCTACCTCGGCCTCGTCGTCCTTGGCGCTCAGCGAACTGAGCAACTCCACCCTCTGGGCCGGCGTCAGCCTCGCCACCGACGCCAGCCACCGCTTCAGTTCTGCCGCATTCATCGCAAGCTCCAGAAGCCCACAACACGGGGCCACGGAGCCAAGTCTGGCGCGGAGGTAGCTCATGGTGTGAGCCATCACGAACTAATGAGCAAAGAGCCCTTCGCGGCGCAGGGCAAGCGCGCCGAGCAGCGGCGCCAGCGTGCCGCCCACAGCCAGCATGACGGCCGACCAGACCGGTTCACCCGCCAGCAAGGCCGCCGCGAACGCGGCAAGCCAGACGCCGGGCCACAAGTCCAACCCGAATCGCAGCAGGGCGGCGAGGGCAATGCCCACCGGCGGCCAGATCGGCGAGACCGCCGGCCCCACCTGCGGCAGCATCGAGCGAGCCGGGCGCCGGCGGCGCACGCCAGGGCTAGGAGCAGCATCTCCAGAAGCCACTCGAGTGAAAGGCGCGGCGTCCACAGGACGCCGCTTGAGCGGTGCAAATCGGCGGCAAACACGGAAAGGGCGTCGATTGAGTGGGCGTGAATGTGACAGAAAGCAACTTCATGCGCGAGTCGGCGCCATCGCACCAGCTCGCTCAAAGCGGCGCGCTTCCGATTTCGGTTCAGTCCCGACTCAGACCGCGAAGTCGGTCAGCTTGCGCCCTTGAGCCAGTGCTGCCTTGAGCCATTTGGGTTGCAGCCCGCGCCCGCTCCAGGCGTCGCCGGTGGCCTTGTCAATGTATTTTGCCGCGACCTTCGCCCCGCCCACTTTCTTGGCGCGCTTGGTTGAAAGGTCGGAAACCGAGAGTCCATATTCGGTCATCAGGGCGCGGACTTTCTCAACCGCTGCCGAACGATCTTCGTTGCGAGTGAGTTCGATTTGCCGCTCCAGGGCTTCCTTCTGGGCAATCAGTTCTTTCAACGTGGCCATCTACATTCCTTCGGTTGCAGCAATCGGGGATTTCCGGAATTGCGATTGTATGCCTCGAAATGCTGTGGCGAATACCCATTCGAACCCGGAAGTTGCCCTCCATCGCAACTGACGGTGAAACTCAGTTCGATGGTGGTACATACCCCATCGGTTCGTCGGCCCCGTCGCCGAAGAAGAAATTCTCCATCTGGCGCGCCAGATACTGGCGCGCGCGCTGATCGGCGAGATTCAACCGGTTCTCGTTGACAAGCATGGTCTGGTGTTTCATCCACAACTGCCAGGCTTCCTTGCTGACCGAGTTGTAGATTTTCTTGCCCAGCTCGCCGGGATAGGGCGCGTAGTCCATCCCTTCGGCTTCTTTTTTCAGGTGGATGCATTGAACGAGGCGTGCCATGGTTTCTTCCTTGGTATGTGTGGGGGCAGCTGATTGCGGGGCGGCCGATGCCGGCGTCGTCAGCCGAGTTTTTTTACGAGTACCTGCGAGCGCCGGTCCCAGTTGTATTTGCGCTGGCGCGCTTCGGGCAGCCAGTCAGGGTCGACCTGGTTGAAGCCGCGCTTGATGAACCAATGCATGGTTCGCGTGGTGAGCACGAAGATGCTTTCCAGCCCCATGGCTCGCGCACGCTGTTCCACGCGTTTCAAGATGCGCTCGCCGTCGCCCTGGCTTTGCACATCGGGCGATACCGTCAGTGCAGCCATCTCGGCCGTTTTCGCTTCGGGGTAAGGGTAGAGCGCGGCGCAGCCGAAGATCACGCCGTCGTGTTCAATCACGGTGTAGTGGCCGATGTCGCGTTCGATTTCGGTGCGGCTGCGCTTGACGAGCGTGCCGTCGCGCTCGAAGGGCTCGATCAGGTGCAGCACACCACCGATGTCGTCGGCCGTGGCCTCGCGCAGGCTCTCCAGCTTTTCGTCGACGACCATGGTGCCGATGCCGTCGTGCGTGAACACCTCCATCAGCAGCGCGCCGTCCAGCGCAAACGGCAGGATGTGCGAGCGCTCTACGCCGCCCTGGCAGGCGCGCACGCAGTGGCGCAGGTAGAACGCGGGGTCGGTGGGCAGCAGCGGCGGCGGCAGCAACGTCAGCAGCTTGACGGCGTCGGCGAGGGCGAGTTCGGTGTCGATGGGGCTGTCGGCATCAGCCAAGTCTTCGTGGATGCCCGGCACCTCGGTCACGAACAGCAGCTTGTCGGCCTGCAGCGCGATGGCGGTGCTCGTGGCCACGTCTTCCATGGTCAGGTTGAACGCCTCTCCGGTGGGCGAGAAGCCGAACGGCGAGAGCAGCACCATCGCGCCGATGTCAATGGCGCGTCGGATCGCACCGGAGTCGACCTTGCGCACCACACCGCTGTGGATGAAGTCCACGCCGTCGACGATGCCGACCGGCCGCGCCGTCAAGAAGTTGCCCGACACCACGCGCACGATGGCGTTGGCCATCGGTGTGTTCGGCAGCCCTTGCGAGAACGCCGCCTCGATCTCGAAGCGCAGCTGCCCCGCGGCCTCTTGTGCCGAATCGAGCGCCACCGCGTCGGTGATGCGCAGGCCGTTGCTGTAACGCGCCTCGTGGCCCTTGGAGCGCAGCTGTTCGTTGACCTGCGGGCGAAAGCCGTGCACCAGCACCAGCTTGATGCCCATGGCCTGAAGGATGGCCAGGTCCTGCGCGAACGAGTTGAGCTTGCCGGCGGCGATCAGCTCGCCCGCAATGCCCACCACGAAGGTCTTGCCGCGGTACGCATGGATGTGCGGCGCCACGGTGCGAAACCAGGGCACGAAGGTGTGGGGGAAGACGAGGCTCAAGGTCGGCGCGCTCCGGGGTGGTGTGCGGGCACGATTTTGTCATGCACGCTGCGGCGCGCAGCGCACCACCGTGCCAATGCGATCAATGCGATCAATGCGCGGGCCAAGCGAGCGCGTGGCTGCCCGGAGGCATCGACGGCCGAGCCCAACCGGCCGGCGTGTGCGAGAACACCGCCGCGTGGCGCAACGCCGAGAGCGCGCCCCAGCCGGAGGCGCTCGTCTCCATCAGCCCGGTGAAGTCGGCGGCCGGTGCGCTGAAGCCATCGGCGACGCGGCCGAGTTCGCGCAGCCACCGGCCGGTGCGCGCGAGCGATACGCGCACATGCCAGCTACCGCCTTCGCGTTGCTGACGCAGCAGCGCGGCTTGCGCGCCGAACGCCATCAATGCGCCGCTGGCCATGTCGAGCACTTGCATCGGCAGGGCGCGCGGTTGATCGGCGCCGGCGGTCAGCCCTTCGGCATGGTTGAAGCCCGTGGCGCACTGCACGAGCGAGTCGAAGCCGCGCTTGCCGGCCCACGGGCCGCGCTCGCCATACGCGCTGATCGATGCGCAAACGATGCCCGGGCGCAGCGCGGCCGCATCCGCCGGCGCGAAGCCGAGGGCAGCCAGCGCACCGGGGCGGTAGCCCTGCATGAACACATGCGCGTTGCGCAGCACCTGGCGGAGCGCATCGCGGTCTGTCTCGGCACCCAAGTCTGCAAAGGCCGAGAGCTTGCCTCGGCTCGTGTCGGCAATGGCCTCGATGTTGGGCAGGTGCGGTGCGTTGACCAGCAACACGTCCGCGCCATAGGCCGCGAGCATGCGGCCGGCAACTGGCCCGGCGAGGATGCGCGTCAGTTCGAGTACGCGCAGGCCAGTCAGCGGTCGGGCAGGCAGCGAAAGCGCAGGCAGTTCGAGAGGCGGCGCTTCGCCGATGCGTTCGATGGCGACGAGCGGTTCGGCCGCGATCACGGCCGCCTGCGGGTGAGCATCCCATTCATCGAAGCTGCGCAAGGCGGCCACCACCAGGCCGGCATCGGTGGCGGCTTGCTCGAATGCGTCGGCGCGCCATGAGGCAAGCGCTTGCGCGACGGCGGCGCGAGTCGTGGCTGCGCCCTCGGGCAACCCCAGCAAGCGCAGGACGCCATCGCGGTGGTGCGCGAAGTTGGTGTGGATGCGCACCCAGCCAGAGCGCCCCTGCGGGCCGCAAGCGTACAAACCGGCGAGCTTGTCCCACGCGTCGGGCGCGCGGCCGTCGATGAGAAAGCGGGCCGTACATTCGAGCGCTGCGTGGCGCATGCCCACCTGCACCTGCTGGCGCCAGCCGTTGCGCGCGTGGCCGAGTTCGGCAGCAGCCAATGCCGCCGCCGCGAACGACACCTGCGCCGCTGTCCCGACAGCGAATGATGAGGGCAGCACCGGATCAGCGCCGGTCATCGTCAGGTGTGCGAGCGTGTCGTCGGGCAGGCCTGCTGCAGCCCAGATCGATGCGAGCGCCTGCAGCGGATCCATTGCCGGCGTGGGTGATGGAGAAGAAGTCTGCGTGGGGGTCGGCGCGGGTGACGAGGAGTGCGCGGGTCAGTGCCCGCCGCCCCCCAGGTACGCCGCCTTCACCGCCGGGTCGTCGCGCAACTTGGCGGCCGGGCCATGCACCGAGATGCGGCCGTTCTCGAGCACGTATCCGTAGTCGGCCACGGCCAGCGCGGCTGCCGCGAACTGCTCGACCAGCAGCATCGTCACGCCCTGGCTCTTCAGCCGCTCGATGATCTTGAACACCTCCGTCACGAGGATCGGCGCGAGGCCCATCGACGGCTCATCGAGCAGCACGACGTCGGGGTTCAACATCGTGGCGCGTGCCATCGCGAGCATCTGCTGCTCGCCGCCCGACAGCGTGCCCGCCAGTTGGGTGCGGCGTTCCTTCAGGCGCGGGAACAAGTCGAGTGCACGGTCGAGGTCGGCCGCAACGTCGCCCTTCGGTCGGCTGCCGGTCAGGCGCGGGAACGCACCGAGGATGAGGTTGTCGGTCACCGTCATCGTGGCGAACACGCGCCGGCCTTCGGGCGAGTGGGCGAGGCCCAGCTTGGCGATGTCGTACGACTCCTTGCCCTCGATGCGCTTGCCGTTGAGCGAAATGTCGCCCCCGGTTGGCGCGATCATTCCGGAGATGGCGCGCATCGTGGTCGTCTTGCCCGCGCCGTTCGAGCCGATGAGCGTCACGACCTTGCCCTTGGGCACGTCGATCGAGATGCCGTGCAGAACCTGCACCTTGCCGTAACCGGCGCTGAGGTTGTTGATAGTCAGCATGATGGGTCCTTATTCAGCGACAGTGCCACCGAGATAGGCTTCGATCACCTTCTCGTCTGCCTGAACCTGCGCCGGCTTGCCCTCGGCGATCTTCTGCCCGAAGTCGAGCACCGAAACGGTGTCGCACAGGTTCATCACCACGTCCATGTGGTGCTCGATCAGGATCAGAGTCACGCCGTGCTCGCGGATCTTGCGGATGATGGCGATTAGCTCCTTGATGTCGGGTGCGGTCAGCCCGGCCGCGGGCTCGTCGAGCAGCAGCAGCTGCGGGTCGAGCGCCAGCGCGCGGGCGATCTCGAGCAGGCGTTGCTTGCCATACGGCAGGTTCCGCGCCTCCTCGAACGCCAGGTCGGACAGGCCCACGAACTGCAGCAGGCCGAGCGCCCGGCTGGCGGCATGGGCGCTTTCGCGCTTGTAGCGCGGGGTGCGCAGCGCCACGTCGAGCAGGTTGCTCGCGAAGGTGTGGTGCAGGCCCACCTGCACGTTCTGCAAAGCCGTCATTTCGCCGAAGAGCTGCACATTCTGGAAGGTGCGCGCGATGCCCGACAGCGCGATGTCGCTTGAGGTGCGCCCCACCACCGATTGCCCCGCAAATGCCACGCTGCCGGCGGTGGGTTGGTAGATGCCAGTCAGCACGTTCATCATCGTGCTCTTGCCCGAGCCGTTCGGCCCGATCAGGCCGTGGATGCTGCCGCGCTTGATGACGAGGTCGACGTTGTTCAGCGCCTTCAGCCCGCCGAACTGCATCAGCACGCCGCTCGCCTTCAACAACTCCGGCGCCGCATTCGCGCCGGCAGCCGTGCCCACGGCGTCACCCTTCACGACACCGATGGCGGCCTGCTGGTCGGCGACCGAGGTTTGCTTCAGGTTCAGCGCATTGCGCACGAAGCCGACGATGCCGTCTTGCAGGTAGTACACGACGAAGAGCGTGATCACGCCGAAGATCGACAGGCGCCAATCGGTCATGCTTTGCAGCTTGAACGACAGCCCGGCCAGCAGCAGCGTGCCGACCACCGGGATCGCCATCTGTTGCGCCGTGCTCTTGCCGCGCCGAATGCCGACCACCGCCGACACCGCCACCAGCACTGCCAGCGCAACCGACACGTAGCGAAACATCTCGATGTCGTCGAGCAGCTTGGGCAAGAGCACGATGATCGTGGCACCCACCAGCGAGCCGATGCGGCTCTTGCGCCCGCCCATGATCACGGCCAAGAGGAACAGCACCGTCAGTTCGAAGTTGTAGGTGTTCGGCGAGATGTACTGTTCGGAGTACGCATAGAGGTTACCCGCCAGCCCCGCGAAGCCGGCGCTGATCACGAACGCATAGACCTTGTAGCGGTACACCGACACGCCCATGCAGTCCGACGCCACCGGGCTTCCGCGCAGCGCCTCGAATGCGCGCCCCAGGTGCGAGCGCAGGATGCGATGCACGACGATCAGCGCCAGCACCATCAGCACCAGCACGACCCAATAGAACTCGCGGTCATCGAGCTTGTGGCCGAAGAGTTCGGGCTTCTCCAGCTTGATGCCCAGCGGCCCTTCGGTCAGGAAGCTCATCTCGTTGATGAGAATCTGGATGATGGTGCCGAACGCGAGCGTCACCATCGCGAGGTAGGGCCCCGACACCCGCAAGGCGGGCAGCGCCAGGAGCGCGCCGAACCCGGCCGTGATGAGGATGGCTGCGGGTACCGTGAGCCAGATCGACGCACCGAGCTTGAAGACCAGCACGCCGACCGTGTACGCGCCCACGCCGAACAGACCGGCGTGGCCGAGCGACACCTGCCCGGTGTACCCCACCACGATGTCCAGCCCGAACAGCACGATCGCGTAGATCATGATCGTCTCGACCAGGTGGATGTAGTACGGATTGTGGAATCCGACCGGGAACAGGGCGAGCGCGGCAATGCCGATCACCGCCAACAACAGATGACTGCGCTTCATGGGATCAGACCTTCTTGATGGCAGTCTTGCCGAACAGACCCGCCGGCCGCACGGCCAGCACGATGAGCAGCAGCACGAGGCCTGGCACGTCTTTGTAGCCCGTGCTCAGGTAGAACCCGGTGGTGGTTTCGGCCACGCCGAGAATGATGCCGCCCACCACGATGCCCATGCCGCTCGTCAAGCCGCCGATGATGGCGACCGCAAAGGCCTTCAGGCCGAGCACCGCGCCCATGGTGGCGCCGGTCAGCGTGAGCGGGGCAATGAGCACGCCGGCGAAGGCGGCGGTCATCGAGCTCAGCGCATAGGAGAAGGTGATGACGAGGCCGGTGTTGATGCCCATCAACTTGGCGGCGTCACGGTCGTTGAAGGTGGCGACCACGGCCTTGCCGTAGATCGACTTCCGGTTGAACACCTCGACTGCCAGCATCATCAGCAGCGCACCGCCGACCACCAGAATTTCCATCGGCAGCACGTTGGCGCCCAGGAAGTGCAGCGGCGATTCGGGCAGCGGCGATGGGAACTTCAGGTCATCGCGGCCCCACACGTTCTCGGCCACGTTCTTGAAGATGATGCCCAACGCGATGGTGCTCATGATCCACCCGAATTCCGACTTGATCTTGATCGCAGGCCGCACGCCGATCCGTTCGACCACCGCGCCCTGGAAGGCGCCGAACACGCACACGATCGGGATCATCAGCCAGTAGTTCACGCCCAGGCCGACGAGCGTCAGGCCGACGAGTGCGCCCAGCATCAGCGCGTCCCCCTGGCCGAAGTTCAGCGTGTCGGAGGTCTGGAACGTCAGCTGGTAGCCGAACGCGATGACGGCGTAGATCATGCCCAGGGCGATGCCGCTGAACACGAGTTGGGTCAGGATTTGCATGGTGGCTTTCGCGGGGCTCTGGAAGGGAAAAACGCAACTCATTCACCGCACAGTCGCAGAGCAAGCAGAGTTTCGCAGAGTGATAAATCTTGATTTTCTCGACTCTGCGCAACTCCACAAACTCCGTTCCTCTGCGGTGAAGAGTTGGACTGCGGTGCGGCGCCGCGCCGCAGCGCGTTTACTTCTTCTGGCTCAGCGCGCCCTTGGCGTTGACGTCTTTCACGCGCACTTCGGAGGCCTTCTTCTGGTCATCGGGGTAGGCGTACACGACGCGCTGGCCCTTGACTTCGCCGAACACCGGAATGTTCGCGGTGATGGCCTCGTGGTCGGTCTTCGAGAACGGCTTGTTGTAGGTCGTGACCACGCCGTCGACCGGCGTCTTCAGGTCTTCCAGTGCTTCCTTGATGGCCGGGCCATCGGTGCTCTTGGCCTGCTTGATGGCGGCGGCGAGCAGGTACACCGAGTCATAGCCTTGCGCAGCCGAGACCGGCGAATCCATGCGGGCGTTTTTCGGGTTGAAGGTCTTCAGGTAGCTGATGATAAAGCTCTGGCGCTTCGGCGTCGTCGGCTCCTGGATGAAGGTTTGCGGCATGCGCGCGCCTTCACCGCCGGGGCCGGCGTTGTCGATGTAGTTGGCCATCGACAGCGTCCACGAGCCGATCAGCGGCACCTTCCAGCCGAGCTTGGTCATGCCGTTGGCGATCTGCGCCAGCTCGGGGCCGATGCCGTAGGTCAGCACGGCTTCGGCGCCGGCTTCCTTGGCCTTGAGCAACTGGGCCGTCATGTCCACATCCTTGATGTTGAACTTCTCGACCGCCACCGGCGTGACGTTCTTCAGCTTCAGCGCAGCTTCCAGGTCGGCGCGGCCGAGTTGACCGTAGTTGGTCGAGTCGGCCAGGATCGCGACCTTCTTGAAGCCGCGGCGGGTGATGGCCTCCTCGACGATCATCGGCGCCTGGATGCTGTCGTGCGCGGCGTTGCGGAAGATGTAGTTGTCGGGGTCCTTGTCGAACTGCTTCGTGATGATCGACCCGGTGGCCACGTTGTTCATCACCGGGATCTTGGCTTCCTGGAAGAAGCGCTGCGAAGCCAAGGCGACGCCGGTGTTGATGTAGCCCACCGTGGCGGTGACTTTCTCTTTGTTGATCAGCTCCTGGGCGATCTGCACGCCGCGCTCGTTCTTGGCTTCGTCGTCGCGCTCTACCGCCACCAACTGGCGGCCGAGAACGCCGCCCGCCTTGTTGATCTCGTCAATGGCGAGCCGAACGCCGTCGCGCATGCTCACGCCCATCGAAGACGAGCCGCCAGTGAACGGGCCGGCCACGCCGATCTTGATCGGGTCGGCGGCAACGGCCAAGGTGGTCATGGTGGCCAGTGCAACAGCGCTGGCAAGAGTGGTCATACGGTTCATCTACAGTCTCCAAACATGGTTTTGTGACGGGTGCCCACAGGCCGAAAACCGCAATGCGGCACCACCTGCGAATTGTGAGCCGCTAACCCGACCCGTGCATGCGCATGACTGCGTGGGCGCGCTGCGTAGTAGTGCCTAAGGGAAACCACGAGCCCCGGGCTGCTGGCCGGGCGCGTGGCCTGGCCGGAGCAGCGCAGCACAATCGGGGCATGAAGCTCAAGGCCAAGATACTGTCGCTCGCGGTGGCGCCGCTGCTGCTGGCGGTGGCGTTCATCGGCGCGCTGCTCGTGATCGAGACACGCCGGCTCGAAGAGCAGCAAGCCCAACTGCTCGAACAAACGCTGCTCGGCACCAAGCGCGACGAGCTGCGCGCCTACGTGGAACTCGCGCTCACGTCGATCGCGAACCTGTACGAGGCCGGGCGCGACGATGAAGCCGCCAAGGAGCAGGCCAAAGCCGTGTTGTCGAGCATGCAGTTCGGTAACGACGGTTACTTCTTCGTCTACACCGCTGACGGCCTGAACCTGGTGCACCCGCGCCAGCCCGAACTGATCGGCCAGAACCTGCGCAACATGCGCGACAAGGACGGCGTGTGGGTGATCCGCGAGCTGCTCGAACGTGCGGCCGAAGGCGGCGGTTTCACGCGCTACCAGTGGCCCAAGCCCTCGACCGGGCGCGTCACGCCCAAGCTCGGCTACTCGGTGGCGCTACCGCGCTGGGGCTGGATGCTGGGCACCGGCATCTACCTGGACGACGTGGAATCGGCCGCCGCGCTGATGCGCGGCAACCTGCTCGCCAGCATTCGCGAAACCTTGATCGGCTTGGCTGCAGTGGCGGTGTTCGCGTCGCTCGCGGTGTTTGCCGGTGGCATGGCGCTCAACATCAGCGAACAACGCCAGGCCGACCGCAAGCTCAAGGCCCTCGCGCACCGCGTAGTCACATCCCAGGAAGAAGAACGCTCGCGCGTGTCGCGTGAGCTTCACGACCACATCTGCCAGCTGCTGGTGTCGATCAAGTACCAGTTCGAGCTGGTCGGGCACCGGCTGGCGCACCCGGGCGCAGCGCCGGTGGTTGCCATCGACAAGGAGATCGGCGCGCTGTCGAAGGCCATCGGCGAGGTGCGCCGCATTTCCCACGGCCTGCGCCCCGCGCTGCTCGACGACCTGGGCTTGCCGGCGGCGCTGGAGCACCTGGGCAACGAGCTCGCGCAACGCAGCGGTTTGCAGGTCGAGGTCGCTGCGCGCGTTCACGAAGACCACCTGCCCGAGCTGCAGGCCGTCAGCCTGTTCCGCGTGGCACAAGAGGCGCTGCGCAACGTCGAGCGTCATGCGGGTGCGAGCCAGGTGAGCATCCAGCTCAACGACTCCGACGAGCGCCTGATGCTGCGCATCATCGACGACGGCTGCGGCTTCGACGTGAAGAACGTCGAGCTCAGCAAGGACCGTGGCATCGGCCTGTCGAACATGCGCGAGCGGGTCGAGCGCAACGGGGGCTGGTTTCAGCTCGTGTCGGAGCAGGGGCGCACGGTGCTGATGGCGAGCTTCCCGCTCGCGGGCCTGGCATGACGGCTGGCGCCACCGGCGTGGTGCGGCTGGTCATCGTCGACGACCATGCGCTGGTGCGCGACGGCCTGCGCGCACGCCTGTCGGTCGTGCCCGGCCTGGAGGTGGTGGGCGAAGCGGCCAGCGGCCCCGATGCGCTGGCACTGGCCGATGCCGACGCGCCCGACCTGATGCTGGTGGACGTGGGCATGAAAGGCATGAACGGCATCGAACTCGCCACCGAACTGCGCCGCCGCCACCCGCAGGTCAAGGTGCTGATGCTGAGCATGTACGACAACCGTGAGTACGTGCTCAGCGCCATCCGCGCCGGCGCATGCGGCTACGTGCTGAAAGAGTCGCCGACCGCCGACATCATCTCTGCCATCAGTGCGGTGTGTGCGGGCGGCAACTACTTCAGCGCGCAGGTCGCCAGCCTGGTCGCGCAGGTCGGTCTCGGTGCGCCGCAGTTGACCGCGCGAGAGCACGAGATCGCGGTGTTGCTGGCCCACGGCAGCAGCAACAAGGTGGTGGCGCGGCAGCTCGACATCAGCGTGCGCACCGTCGAAACCCACCGCCTGAGCCTGCGCCGGAAGCTGGGTGTCGATTCGGCCAGCGAGCTGTTGAAGATCGCGGTGACGAACGGCTGGACGACGCTCTGATACGGAGTCGCTGTCAATTGCGTATGGACGCGCTGAGCGTCGCGGCGGGCGGCACCCGTCGGGGGCTCATGCTGTGGCGGTCGCAGCTTCGCTACGACTCCATTCCGGTGCCCGGTCCGAGGTCGCGCCACGAACTCACTTCGCTCCTGCGTAGCGACGCAGGAGCGAAGTGAGTTCGGCGACGGCCGGAAGCGCGAGCACCGGAGGGGAGTCGATGTACCCATCGACCGCCGAACCGAAGCGCTGACGCCTGCCCGGGCGCGCCTTTGCCGCACCGACTTGCGCTTGAAGCCAGCGACCCGAAGCCCCATCGCCATGTCCAGAGCCGCTTCCATGCCGAGCCGTTGACCCGCCCCACGGGCTGCGTCAGGATGGCAGTCCCTCATTCGGCAAGGAACCATCTCATGGACGCATTTCAAACCCCCGGTGCCTTCAGCTGGTGCGAGTTGATGACCACCGACCCCGATGCCGCAAGCCGCTTCTACGGCGAGTTGCCGGGCTGAAAGCTGGAGACCATGAACATGGGCATGCCCTACCACGTGGTCAAGGTTGGCGATGCGTCGCTCGGTGGAATCATGGGCATGCCACCCGGGGCACCTGCCGGCATGCCACCGGTGTGGGTGACCTATGTCACCGTGGCCGATGTCGACGCGCTCGTCAAGCGCGTGGCAGTACTCGGCGGCACGGTGCGGGTGCCGCCGACCGATATCCCCACGGTCGGCCGCTTTGCCGTGATCGTCGACCCGCAAGGCGCTGCGATCAACGTCATCACTTACCTCGCGCCCGCCAAATAGTCAGGGGTTGATGCCGGGCCGGGCGGGCGGGCGCCGGCATCTTTGATAATCCGCGCCTGATGCCGAATCTTGATGCCCCGCCTGCGGCCGCGCGCGCCGGCGGGCCCCGCCCCGCGAACCCGCTGCCACCGATCACCTACCCCGAGTCGCTGCCCGTCTCGGCGCGGCGCGACGAGATCGCGGCCGCGCTGCGCGATCACCAGGTCGTCATCGTCTGCGGCGAGACCGGCTCCGGCAAGACCACACAGCTGCCGAAGATCGCGCTCGAGCTCGGGCGTGGGCGGGCCAACACGGGCAAGCTCATCGGCCACACGCAGCCGCGCCGCATTGCAGCGTCGAGTGTCGCCAAGCGCATTGCGCAGGAGCTGAACACGCCACTGGGCGACGTGGTGGGCTTCAAGGTGCGTTTCCAGGACCGGCTGTCGAGTGGTGCCAGCGTGAAGCTGATGACCGACGGCATCCTGCTGGCCGAGACGCAGACCGACCCGATGCTGCGCGCCTACGACACGATCATCATCGACGAGGCGCACGAGCGCAGCCTGAACATCGACTTCCTGCTCGGCCACCTGCGGCAGATCTTGCCGCGCCGGCCCGACCTGAAGGTCATCGTGACCTCGGCGACCATCGACGCCGACCGCTTCGCGCGGCACTTCGAAAACAAGGACGCCCCGGCGCCAGTGATCCAGGTGTCGGGCCGGCTGTTCCCGGTCGAGCAGCGCTGGCGCCCCTTTGAAGAAAGCCGCGAGTTCGATCTGAACGACGCCATCAGCTCGGCCGTCGATGAACTCTGGCGCGAGGGCAGCGGCGACGTGCTCGTGTTCCTGCCCGGCGAGCGCGAGATCCGCGAAGCCGCCGACCACCTGCGCAAACACCACCCGCCGGGTGTGGAAGTGGTGCCGCTGTTCGCCCGCCTGAGCCAGCAAGAGCAAGACCACATCTTCGAGCCGCACAGTGCGCGCCGCATCGTGCTGGCCACCAACGTGGCCGAGACCTCGCTGACGGTGCCGGGCATCCAGTTCGTCATCGACGCGGGCACCGCGCGTGTCAAGCGCTACAGCTACCGCAACAAGGTCGAGCAGCTGCTCGTGGAGCCGGTGAGCCAGGCGGCGGCGAACCAGCGTGCTGGCCGCTGCGGGCGCGTGTCGAGCGGCATCTGCATCCGCCTGTACGACGAGAAAGACTTCGCCGAGCGGCCGAAATACAGCGACCCGGAAATCATGCGCTCGTCGCTGGCCGGCGTGATTCTGCGGATGAAGTCATTGAACCTTGGCACGGTCGAAGACTTCCCGTTCATCGAGCCGCCGCCGAAGCGCGCCATTGCCGACGGCTACCAGTTGCTCGCCGAGCTCGGCGCGGTGGACGATGACAACCAGCTTACGAAGGTGGGCCACGAGCTCGCTCGCCTGCCGCTCGACCCGCGCGTGGGCCGCATGATCCTGGAGGCGCGCAGCCGCGAGGCGCTGACCGAGGTGCTCATCATCGCCAGCGCCTTCAGCGTGCAGAACGTTCGCGACCGGCCGCTCGAGAACCAGCAGGCGGCCGACGCGGCGCACAAGAAGTTCGACGACGAGCGCTCCGAGTTCCTCGGCGATCTCAAGCTCTGGGCGTGGCTCGAAGCGGCGCGCGGGGGCCATGGTGAACACAAGGTGTCGCAGCGCAAGCAGGAGCAGCTGTTGCGCGACAACTTCATCTCACCGCGCCGCGTGCGCGAGTGGCGCGACATCCATTCGCAGTTGCACACCGTTGTCGCCGAGCACCAGTGGCGCCTGAACACGCTGCCGGCCACCTACGAGCAGCTGCACCTGTCGATGCTGGCGGGCCTGCTCGGCAACATCGGCTGCAAGAGCGACGAAGACGACTGGTACCTCGGTGCGCGCGGCATCCGCTTCTACCGCCACCCGGGCGCCAACCTGTCGAAGAAGCCGGGCCGCTGGATCGTTGCGGCCGAACTCGTCGAGACCACGCGCCTGTTCGGCCGCGGCATCGCCGCCATCGAGCCTCAGTGGCTGCCGGGCATTGCAGGCCACATCATCAAGACGCAGCTGCTCGAGCCGCACTGGGAGAAGAAGGCCGCCGAGGTGATTGCGCTGGAGCGCGCAACGCTCTACGGCATCGTCATCTACAGCAACCGGCGCGTGAACTTTGGCAACATCGATGCGATGGCCGCGCGCGAGATCTTCATCCGCGAGGCGTTGGTTGCTGGGGAGTGGGACACGAAGCTGCCGTTCGTCGCCGCCAACCGCAAGCTGATTGCGCAGGTCGAAGAGCTCGAGCACAAGTCGCGCCGGCAAGACGTGCTGGTGGACGACGAGTTGATCCACGCGTTCTACGACGCGCAACTGCCCGCCGACGTATGCAGCGGCCATTCGATCGAGCGCTGGTACCGCCTTGAGGCGCGCCGCAACCCGCAGGCGCTGCTTCTCACCCGCGACGAGCTGATGCGCCACGAGGCGGCAGGCATCACCACGGCCGCATTCCCGAAGACCGTTCGCCTGGGCGGCGTGGACTGCCTGGCCACCTACCTGCACGCGCCCGGCGACGCGAAGGACGGCGTGACCGTTACCGTGCCGATCTACTCGTTGAACCAGGTCAACGACGAGCGCTGCGAATGGCTCGTGCCCGGCATGCTGAAGGACAAGGTGCTCGCGCTCGTCAAGACGCTGCACCAGCGGCCGCGCTCGCGGCTCGTGCCGCTGCCCGACCATGCCGACGCCTTCATCGCCGCCAGCGAGTTCGCCAGCGGCGGGCTTCTCGACGTGTTGCTGAAGCACGTGCGCGGCAAGACGCAGCTCGACATCAAGCGCGCCGACTTCAAGCTGGAGCAGGTGCCAGCGCACCTGATGATGAACTTCCGCGTCGTCGACGAGCATGGGCGGCAGCTCGGCACGGGCCGCAACCTGGCGGCGTTGAAGGCCGAACTCGGTGGGCAGGCGCGGTCGGCGTTTCAGGCGTTGGCGGGGTTGAAGGTGGTGGCTGTAGCACCCCAGCCCTCAGCCAGCGGGGGAGGGAGCAGGGCGGTGCCACTTCCTCCTCCACTGCGGGAGGGCCGGGGAGGGGGCAACGAGGCCGCTTCAGCCGCCCCCGCCCAACACACCACCTGGACCTTCGGCGAACTCCCCGAACTGCTCGAACTGCGCAAGGCCGGCCAGTCGCTGATCGGCTTCCCTGCGCTGATCGACAAGCTCACCCACGTCGAGATTGAAGTCTTCGACGAGCCTGATATGGCGCAGCGCAAGCACCGCGCCGGCCTGCGCCGGCTGGTCGCGCTGCAGATCCGTGACGCGCTGAAGTACCTGGAGAAAAACATCCCCGAGTTGCAGCGGATGAGCGTGGCCTACATGCCGCTCGGCAGCACTGAGGAACTGCGTGAGCAGATCATCGACGTGGCCCTCGACCGCGCGTTCCTGGCCGAGCCCTTGCCCACCGATGCAGCCGCGTTCGGCCGCCGTGTCGAAGAGGGGCGCAGCCGCCTCACGCTGATCGCTAGCGAAGTGGCGCGCAGTGCCTTCGCCGTGCTCGTGGAACACGCGGCTGCCGTGCGCAAGCTCAAGGACGCACGTGCCGTCAAAGAGGTGGCTGACGACGTTACTGCGCAGCTGGCCCGGCTCGTCACCAAACGTTTCGTGGCAGTCACGCCCTGGGCGCAGCTCAGTCACCTGCCGCGCTACCTGAAGGCGGTCACGATGCGGCTCGACAAGCTGCGCACCGACCCCGTGCGCGACGCGCAGCGCCTGGCCGAGTTGCGGCCCATCGAGCAGCGTTTCTGGCGCTTCGTGGCCGACCGCAAGGGCGTGCACGACGTACGGCTCGACGAGTTCCGCTGGCTGCTCGAAGAGCTTCGCGTCAGCCTCTTCGCGCAAGAGTTGCGTACGCCGCAGCCGGTCAGCGTGAAGCGGCTCGACAAGGTGTGGTCGCAGCTCAACAGCTGAGCACTCGTTGAGCGGCAGCCCTCAAGGCTGCGATGCGCGCATGCATGCGCTACATTGGTCCGGCCGGTAGCTTGCCGGCACGCCTGGTCTGGCCGGAGGGAACGCACATGAGTCATCGTCAGCAAGCTCGAAGGCCCGGCGGCTTGGCACGGCGCACCTGATGGCACGCCCCCGCCAGGGTCAGACCGACGATTGGGTCGTGATCGCGAACTCACCGGCCGAGATCGACGCCGCCGTGCGCCAGAGCCGCCGCGCCGTGAACCGCCGCGCACTCGTGGCGGCGGGTGTGGCCATCGTGCCCATTCCCGGCATCGACTGGATCACCGACGTGGCCGTGCTGCTCAAGCTCATCCCCGAGATCAACCGCGCCTTCGGCCTGACGCCGGAGCAGGTCGAGCGCTTGTCGCCGGACCGGCGGCTGGTCGTCTACAAGGCCATCTCGGCCGGGGGAGGCATGCTGGTCGGCCGGCTCGTCACGCGTGAGCTGGTCATGCGCATGCTCAAACTCGTGGGCGTTCGCCTGACGACGCAGCAGGCCGCCAAGTACGTGCCCATTGCGGGACAGGCGCTGTCGGCGGTGCTCACCTTTTCGTCACTGAAGTTCGTGTGCGAACAGCACATTCAGCAGTGCGCCGCAGTAGCGCGCCAACTCATGTTGCCAGCGCCTGGCGCGGCGGTGTGAACGGCTGGGTACAATATGGGTTCGTCGGGGCGTAGCGCAGCCTGGTAGCGCAACTGGTTTGGGACCAGTAGGTCGTGAGTTCGAATCCCACCGCCCCGACCACCTCATTCCCCCTCGCCGCAGCGTTCGCAGGCGGCCTCACAGCCCGTAGCTCAACTGGATAGAGCACCGACCTTCTAAGTCGGATGTCGGGGGTTCGAGTCCCTCCGGGCTGGCCAATTTGACGTCCAAGGATGTCCGAAAACGTCCAGTAGTGACCTTGTCTGCGGCAAACGTCTCCCTTGCTGAGTGTTTCAATGCAAGCAAGCAAGGACAGACGAGATGACGAAGACGACAAGAGCGCAGCACACGCTCGCGGGTTCGGCGTGGCCTCGGCGCTGATGTTGTCGCTGGACGACGTGTCGGCGTGCACGCATGACCCCCAAGGAGACCACGATGCCCACACGGCGCAACCCGTATGCCGCGAGCAGTTCCGCGCGGGTCGAGCAGGCCGCCAACACAGCCGGCATCGCCAGCGCCTTCACCGAAGCGGCCACACTGGAGCCGGGCGTGCTGGCGTTGCTGCCGGCCCCGTTCGAAGGCATCGGCCGCTCGCAACGCAGCGAGGCCACACGCATCGCCAACCTGCGTGGAAAGGATGACGGGGGAGTCGCTGCGGCGCTCGACCGCGCGGATGCCTCCGACGCGTTGCGGCAGGGCGTGCTCGCACAGGCCGAGGTGGCGGGCCGCTTCGTACAGACCTTCCAGACCGACGCGTTGTTTCATGGCTATGTTGTGGGCGCCCAAGGCACACCGGCCCCTGGCCACACGCTGCGCCTGACTGTCTCGGACACGACGAACCAGAAGCGCGTGACACGCGGCTCGACGAAGACCGATTGCCCCCGAATGAACGCACAAAGCCCATGAGAACGATGCTGGGCACGGCTGCACTGCTCGCCTTCGCCGCCTGCTCGAGCATTGCCGCGCACGAGTTGCAGGAGAACCGGGTGACCCTGGTGCAACGAGATGCAAGTTTCGTGAGCATCACGCTCCATATCGACCTGCCCGCAGCGCTGCACCGTGCCATCGCGCCGCAGCGGTCGTTCGAAGAGTTCGCCCTTGCGCATGCCGACCTGCCGCCCGCTGCCTTCAAGGCCGTGCTCGTGCGGGCCGCGAGCCGCATGCAGGCCGAGATGCAGGTCACCGCGGCAAAGGGCCAGGCGCTGGCGTTCGAGCGCTGGGACTGGCCCGACGCCGCGCGTGTTCAGGCGGCCTTGCTCGAACGGCTGATGGAAACAGTCGTGGCGCGCGGTGGCCACTCGCACATGGTGCCTTGGGAAGTGCGTGCCGAACTGCATTCCCCTGTGCCCGTCACTGCCCTGCGCGTGAAGTTCACGCCGGCGTTCGGGCGCGTCATGGTGGTGTCGTACCGGCCCAGGCAAGTTTGGGTCGACGCGAGCGCCATGTCATCGGCCATCACGTTCTAGGCGGGAGTTCGCGTGTCATGTTTCCGTATCGACAAATACAGAGGGGTGTCATCCTGCCTGAAGGCACCTTCAAAGGCACGTGCGGCCAGCCCGATGCGCGCAGCGCGCTCGCCTGCTGGCCAATCAGGAATTAGTTCAGCCTGCAGCCAGTCGGACCGACTGCCAACGGTTTCCGAGTTGAAGCGTTGAGTAACGGGGCGACGCACAGCAAGCCCCGGCCGATACCGCTAAGCTGTTTCACTTCATTTACGGAGACTTGTCCATGTCCTCACGTCGCCAATTCATCTCGATGGTGCCCGCCGCCAGTGCCGTGCTCTTCGCCGGCCGACCCGCCTTTTCCGCCGATGCACCGATGGTGGACGAGAAAGACGCGCAAGCCGCCGCGCTGGGCTACGTGGCCGATGCCACCAAGGCTAACAAGGCCAAGTTTGCGACCTACGCCGCCGGCCAGATGTGCGGCACGTGTTCGCTGTACCAGGGCAAGGCCGGTGCAGCCGCCGGCCCGTGCCCGCTGTTCCCTTTGAAGCAGGTGGCTGCCAAAGGCTGGTGCAGCGCGTACGCCAAGAAGGCGGCCTGATGCGCTAGGCGCGAGGCGCAAGCGCTCGCGCTGCGGCGCGGAGGCGCCGGGTTCACCGCAGTGTGCGGCGCCGCCGAGTTGGCTATGCTCGCGCTCGGGTCTTTCGGCCCGCCCGCCAGGCGCCATGCTGCCTGAGCGGAGCAACCGCTCGCAGAGGCAATTCGCGCATGGCCGTTCCGTTCCCGTTCTCGGCCATCGTCGGCCAAGTCGAGATGAAGCTGGCGATCCTGATCGCCGCCACTGACCCCACCGTCGGAGGAGTTCTGGTCTTCGGTGACCGCGGCACCGGCAAGTCCACCGCCGTTCGTGCGCTGGCTGCCCTTTTGCCGAAAATGCGCGTCGTTGCAGGCTGCCCGTACGGCTGCGACCCGGCCTCGGCCAGCCCCGGTTGTGAAGCCTGCCGCGCCTTGAAGGTCGACGCGCATGGGCAGCGCATTGCCAAGACCGCGCTCGTTCCGGTGCCCGTGGTCGACCTGCCGCTCGGCGCCACCGAAGACCGCGTGGTTGGCGCGCTCGACCTGGAGCGCGCGCTGTCGCAGGGCGTCAAGGCCTTCGAACCCGGCCTCCTGGCGCGCGCGAACCGGGGCTTCCTGTACGTCGATGAAGTCAACCTGCTCGAGGACCACCTCGTCGATCTGCTGATCGATGTGGCCGCGTCGGGCGAGAACGTCGTCGAGCGCGAAGGCCTGAGCGTGCGCCACCCGGCGCGCTTCGTTCTGGTCGGCAGCGGCAACCCGGAAGAGGGCGAACTGCGCCCGCAACTGCTCGACCGCTTCGGCCTGTCGCTCGAAGTGAAGACGCCCGAAGACTTGCCGTCACGCATCGAGGTCGTGCGCCGTCGCGACGCCTTCGAGCGCGGCCCCGAGGCCTTCACCGAAGCGTGGCGCAAGGAAGACGAGCGTGTGCGCAAACGCATCGTCAAGGCGCGCGCGCTGCTGCCCTCGGTGGTGGTGCCCGACGCGACGCTCGAGAACGCGGCCCGCCTGTGCATGCTGCTCGGCACCGACGGCCTGCGTGGCGAACTGACGCTGATGCGCGCCGCGCGTGCCCTGGCCGCGCTCGACGGCGACGAGGTGGTGACCGATGGGCACCTCAAGCAGGTGGCTGCGCCGGCGCTGCGCCACCGCTTGCGCCGCAGCCCGCTCGACGATTCGGGCTCGACCGTGCGCGTGGACCGCGCGGTGGCCGAACTGTTCGGAGAGTGACCGTGGCCGCAGCGCCGGCCGCTCCGGAGGCCAACGCCGACGCCGACGCCGACGCCACGCCATCGACCTGGGCCGCCGCCGTCGCCGCCGCCACGCTGATGGCCATCGATCCGGTCGGCCTGGGCGGCGTCAATCTGCGTGCGCTGGCTGGCCCGGTGCGGGACCGTTGGCTCGAACTGCTGGCTGGCCTGCTGCCCGCCGGCACGCCGCTGCGGCGCGTGCCCTTGCACATCAACGACGAGCGCTTGCTCGGCGGGCTCGACCTTGCGGCCACGCTGCGCACCGGCCGGCCGGTGGCGCAGCGCGGCGTGCTCGCCGAAGCCGATGGCGGCGTGCTGCTGATGGCGATGGCCGAGCGCCTGCCGGCAGCCACCTCGGCCCGGCTCGTGGCCGTCCTCGACGCGGGCGAGGTGCTGGTGGCGCGCGACGGCGTCTCGTTGCAGCACCCTGCACGGCTCGGCGTGGTCGCGCTCGATGAAGGCGCCACAGTTGAAGAATGCGTGCCGCCGGGCCTGATGGACCGGCTCGCATTCCACCTCGACCTGGCCGACGTGTCGTGGCGCGAGGTCGCTGACGCCGGCTTCGCGGTCGACGCGCAGGCCGTCGCTGCGGCGCGGGTTGGTCTGGCACGCGTGCGCATCGACGACGACCTGCTGCAGGCCTTGTGTGGCGCCGCACTGGCGCTGGGCACGGGCTCGCTGCGTGCGTCGGTGCTGGCGCTGCGTGCGGCCGGCGCGGCTGCGGCGCTCGACGGGCGCGATGCCGTCAATGCCGACGACGCAGCCCTCGCGGCGCGGCTCGTGCTGGGCCCGCGCGCCACGCGTTTGCCGCCCGGCGATGCCGCGCCGCCTGAGTCAGCCGCCGAACCACCGCCCGAACCCGATTCTTCCGACCCGCCCGAACCGCCATCGCCCGACGCGGGTTCGGACGACGCCGACGCCGACCCGGGTGTCGCGGAGGGCAACGACAACGAACAGAGTGAGAGCGATGCGCCCGACCCCACGAGCCACGAGCCGCTCGACGACGTGGTGCTGGCCGCTGCGAAGGCTGCCATCCCCGCCGGCTTGCTGGCCCTGCTGCAAGGGCAGGCCAGCGCGGCCCGCAGCGCTGGTGCGGGTGGCCGCGCCGGCCAGTTGCAGGCAAGCCGCCGGCGTGGGCGGCCGGCCGGGGCGCGGCGCGGCGAGCCGCGCAACGGCGCGCGCCTGAACGTGATCGAGACGCTGCGCGCGGCGGCGCCATGGCAGCGCGTGCGGCGCGGTGAGATCACGGCTGCAGGCCAGGGCGACGGCAACAGCGCTGGCCGCATCCAAGTGCGCGCCGAAGACTTCCACGTCACGCGCTTCAAGCAGCGCAGCGAGACGACGACGATCTTCGCCATCGATGCCTCGGGCTCCGCCGCGCTGCACCGGCTGGCCGAAGCCAAGGGCGCGGTCGAGTTGCTGCTGGCCGACTGCTACGTGCGGCGCGACCGGGTTGCGGTGCTCGCGTTTCGGGGCAAGGTGGCCGAGGTGTTGCTGCCGCCGACGCGCTCGCTGGTGCGCGCGAAGCGCAGCCTCGCGGGCCTGCCCGGCGGCGGCGGCACGCCGCTTGCGGCCGGCATCGACGCGGCGGCACAACTCGCCGATGCGATGCGCCGGCGCGGCGACACGCCGGTGATCGTGTTCCTGACCGACGGCCGCGCCAACATCGCCAGAGACGGCACGCCCGGCCGGGTTCTGGCCGATGCGCAGGCGATCGAGGCGGCCCGGCAGATGCGCGCCGCCCGGTTCACTGTGCTGCTGGTCGACACCTCACAGCAGCCGCAGGCCGGCGCGCAGCGGCTCGCGCTCGAGATGGGCGCGCGCTACTTGCCGCTGCCGAACGCGGATGCGAACGCGCTGTCGCGCTCGGTGCGTGTGCTGGCGGCGGGTGCCGCCACGCAGGGTTGATGCGCGTGCCGGTGTCCACGCGGCTGCAGTGGCAGCGGGACGGCGCGGACTGGCCGCACCGGGAAACCAGCCGCTTCGTTGCGGCCGGTGGCGTGCACTGGCATGTGCAGCAACTCGGCCTCGCCGAGGGAGCCGGACCGGTCGCGCTGCTGTTGCATGGCACCGGTGCCTCAACGCACTCGTGGCGCGACTTCGCACCTCTGCTCGCGCCGCAGTTCACGGTACTGATGATCGACCTGCCTGGCCATGCGTTCAGTGGCCTGCCGGATGCTGCGCAGATGAGCCTGCCCGGCATGGCGCGAGCCATCGGCGCGCTGATGCACACGCTCGGCGTGGCGCCGGCTCTCGTCGTCGGCCATTCGGCCGGGGCCGCCATCGCGGCGCAGATGGCGCTGGCAGGGCAGGTGCAGCCGCGTGCCATCGCGAGCCTCAATGGCGCGTGGCTGCCGCTCGGCGGTGTCGCCGGCCGCGTGTTCTCGCCGGTGGCCAAGCTGATGGCGCTGAACCCGCTGGTGCCGCGCCTGTTCTCGTGGCGTGCGCAGGACGCTTCGGCGGTGGCGCGCCTGATCGACGCCACCGGCTCGAAGATCGACGCCGCCGGCATGCGCCAGTATGGGCGGCTGGTGGCCAACCCGGGGCATGTGGCGGGGGCGCTGACGATGATGGCGAACTGGGACCTCGCCGCGCTGCAGGCGCAACTGCCTGCGCTCGCGGCCCCCGTGCTGCTGCTGATCGCCAGCAACGACCGCACCGTGCCGCCGGCGCAGGCGCTGCAGGTCGCCCATCTGCTGCCCGACTCACGCGTGCAAAGGCTGGCGGGTCTGGGCCATCTCGCCCATGAAGAACAGCCGGCGCTCGTGGCACGTGCGGTGCTCTACTTCGCCCGCGAGCAGGGCATTCCGGGCACATGAATCCGGCCCTCGGCCGAGAGTGTGTCTTGCCCCGTGGCCGCCAGCGTTGTGTTCCAATTCCACGCATGCAAGACCGGCCTGAAAGCCGTGTCGCCGTGAAGGGTTCTTCGTGATCGACAGCTCCACCGATTTTTCCGAGCAGAACGCCCCACCTGCGGGGCCTTTTGCTGCGTCTTCGGTTGCGGATTCAGCTGCGGTTTCCAACGCTGTTTCCATTGGGCTTTCCGATGCGTTCTCCAACCTCGCGCCCGAGCTCGCGGCCACCTTCGTCTCGGTGGCGAGCGACATCGCCCTGGTGATCGACGCCGACGGCGTCATCCGCAACGTGGCCACCGCGCAGGGTGTGCTCGGCTCGGCGGTGCACGAATGGGTAGGCAGGCCGTGGGCCGACACCGTCACCCCCGACACGCGCAAGAAGGTGGAGCAGTCGCTGAACGAGGCGGGCAGTATCGGTACGTCGCGCCGCTACGAGGTGAACCACCGCACGCAGCCGGGTGCCGACATCCCCATGGCCTACTCGACCATTCGCCTGGGCGAACATGGCCCGGTGCTGGCGGTGGGCCGCGACCTGCGGGCGATCGCGGCGATCCAGCAGCGCTTCGTCGATTCGCAGCGCGAGATGGAACGCGACTACTGGAAGCTGCGGCAGGCCGAGTCACGCTACCGGCTGCTGTTCCAGGTCGCGACAGACGCCGTGCTCGTCGTCGATGGGCTGACGATGAAAGTGCAGGAGGCCAACGCGGCCTGCGCAGCGCTGTTCCACCGCCCCACCACCGAGCTGATCGGCCAGGACCTGACCGCCGCCGTGGCGCGCCCGTCGCGCGCCGGGGTCGAGGCGCTGCTGTCGACCAGCCGTTCCAGCGGCCGCTCCGGCGAGATCCGCGCACAACTCGGTGGCTCGGCGGGCAGCGTGCACGTATCGGCCACGCCGTTCCGCGGCGAGACCGGGCTGCTGTTGCTGGTGCGTGCACGGGCTGTGGATACGCGCGAGTCGTCGTCGGAATCGAGCGTGAGGCTGGCCGACTTTGTCGAGCGCATGCCCGATGCGGTGGTGATCGTCGATTCGAGCGGCAGGGTGGTGATGGCCAACCCGGCCTTCCTGAACCTGTGTGGCCTCGCGCATGAGGCGCAGGCCAAAGGCCGCTCGCTGGCCGACTGGGCAGGCGACGGTCAGGCGTCGGTTGCGGCGCTGCTGGATGCCGTGCGCCACGCGGGCATCGCCACCCATGTGGACACGGTGCTGCAAGCGGCGGGCGCCGCGCCGCTGGCCTTGGAGGTCTCGGCCGTGCTGCTCGAAGACGGCGACCAGGAATGCATTGGTCTGACGCTTCGGCGGAAGAGCGCCACTGAAGAGCCGGCTGCGAACCCGCTGGCGCCGCTCGCGCAATCCATCGAGCGGCTCGCCACGAAGATGGGCAGCGTGGCACTGCCCGAGCTGATGCGCGAGGCCATGCGCCTGGCCGAGCGCCACCTGCTCGGCGCGGCCCTGCATGCTGCCGACGGCGACGTGAACGCTGCGGCGGAGGTGCTGGCCATCGACCCGCAGGCCCTGCGCACGCGGATGCTGCAACACGGCCTCGCCGCCGATGGCGGTGCGGCCGCTGCGGTGACCGCAACCGCCCCGACCGGCACGCACCTGCTCAATTGATGCTGCACAGCCCGCCGTTTGGCACGGCTGACCTGACGAACTGTGAACGCGAGCTGATCCACCTGGCCGGCTCGACGCAGCCGCACGGGTTGCTGCTGGTGCTGCGCGCGTCTGACCTTCAGATCGTGCAGGCCACGAGCAATGTCGGTGTGCTGCTCGGCGTGCCGGTACAGCAGTTGCTCGAGCGCCCGCTGTCGGTGCTCGGGGGCGACGTGGAAGCCTGCCTGCGCACGCTGCTGGGCGCTGGCGAGCTGGTCGAGCCGCTGCCCTTGAACTGCCGCAGCACCTGTGGCCCGCGCGCGCGCGAACTCGAAGGAATGGTGCACCGCATCGAAGGCCGCGCGCTGGTGCTCGAGCTCGAACCGGTCGACGGCCTGGACGCATCGGCCGGCGGCCCCGAGATGGTGGCCACCGGCTCGGCCGCGCTGATGGACCAACTGGCGGTGGGCGTGCAGCGCGTCAACGACGCATCGACCGTTGGCCTGCTTGCCGATGCGGTCGTCAAGACCGTGCGCGACATGACCGGCTATGACCGCGTGATGGTCTACAAGTTCGACCCCGACGGCCACGGCAAGATCATCGCCGAGGCGCGCCACCCGAGGCTCGATCCACTGCTCGGCCACCACTATCCCGCGTCTGACATTCCGCAGCGCGCGCGGGAGCTATACCTTCGCACGCGGGTGCGGGTGCTGGTCGATGCGGCCTATGTGCCCGCGCCGCTGGTGCCCGCGCGCCTGCCACTGACCGGCGGCGAGCTGGACATGTCGCTGTGCTACCTGCGCAGCATGTCGCCGCTGCACACGCAGTACCTGCGCAACATGGGCGTCACCGCCACGCTGGTCGTGTCGCTGGTGCGCGACGGCCGCCTGTGGGGCCTGATCGCGGCGCACCACTACGCACCACGGAACCTGCGGCATGCGGTGCGTGCGGCGGCTGAGTTGCTGGGCAGCGTGGCCTCCACGCGCATCACCGCGATCGAGAACTACGCCCACGCACAAGTTGCGATCCTGGTGCGTCAACTTCAACAGCGGCTGATCGACGCCACCTCGACCGAAGGTGACTGGCACCTGGCGCTGTTTCGCAACCCGCGCACCTTGCTGCAACCGCTCGACGCCACGGGTGCGGCGCTGTTCCATGACGGCGAGGTGCTGACGACCGGCGAAGTGCCGTCCACGCCCGAGCTGCGTGCCTTGCTGCAATGGGTGGGCGAGGCCCATGTTGGTGTGGGGGGTGAGCCTTTCGTATGCTCGGCCGTGGCGCGCACGAACCCCGCGCTGGCGTCGCTCACCCCGGTCGCCAGCGGCGTGCTGGCGGTGAAGCTGTCGACCACGCGGCCCGACTACCTGATGTGGTTCCGAAAGGAACAGTTGCTCACTGTCACCTGGGCCGGCGACCCGGCCAAGCCGGTCGTCGGCAACGACCCGCTGGAGCTGTCGCCGCGTCGTTCGTTCGCGGCCTGGTCCGAGATCGTGAGCGGCACCGGAGCGCCGTGGGCCGGTGCCGAGATTGCGTTGGCGCGTGCCATTGGCAGCGCGTTGGTGGACATCATCGTGCAGGTTCAAGCGGTGCGGCTGCTGGTGGCCGAACACCAGATTGCGCAGACCCGCGCCACGCTGCAGAGCTCGGACGAGCCGGTCCTGATCTCGAATGCGCAGGGTGCGGCGCTGTTGTCGAACCAGGCCTTTGCCCGGCTCGCCGGCCGGCCGGTGGCAGAGTTCCGCGACCTCGATGGCCTGGCCATGCTGTTCACGCAGCACGATTCGGTCGGCCGCATGCTGGCGACTCTGCGCGACTCACGCCAGCCGTGGCGAGGCGAGTTGCAGTTGCTGCGGGCCGGCCAGGGGCCGTTGCCTGTCAGCGTGCGCGCCGAGCTGGTGTCGGGGCGTGATGGCGCGGTGCTCGGCTTCATTCTGATCCTGGCCGACCTGAGCGGGGTCAAGCGCACCGAGGCGGCGCGCCAGCACCTGGAACATTCGCTCACGTTGGCCGCCATGACACAGGCCGGCCCGCGAGCCGACCTGCGCCTGGCGCGTGAACACGACGAAGTGATCGGCGCCATTCTCACCAACGCCAGCCTCGCGGCCATGGACATTGCCGACGCGGCGGTCGGCCCGTCGGTGGCTCCGCTGCTGGAGGAGCTGGAAGCCGCCACCGAGCGTGCAACGACCTTGTACGCGCAGATCCGCCGCTCGGTGGGCGGCGGCAGCAGTCAGGGTTGATCAGGGCCGGTCAAGGCAGATCGGCTTGCGGTGGCTGGGGTGCCAGCTCGGTGAACAGTTCGGCGTGCAGGCGGAACGCACGGCACGCTTCGTCGACGATGGCCTGCTGATCGCCGGGCGCCAGGGGCAGCGCGTCGAGGCCGCTCCGAAACGCATGAAGGTGCGCAGCCACGGCGGCGGGGCTGCCGAAGTCGTAGAAGCAGGTGCCGTGGCCCGGTTCGAGTTGCAGGCTTCGAGTGACGATCTTCCCCAGCATCTGGCCACCACTCAAGTCCCCCAGCGTGCGCAGGTAGGCGTGCGCCACGAGCAGTGCGGGCGAGTGTTCGTCAATCTCGTGCAGGCGCGCCACGTAGTGTTCCGTCAACCGGCGCAGCGGTATCGCGTCGGCCCAACGCGGGCCGTGCAGATCGCGCAGGTCTTCTGCGAGCGGCGCTTCGCGGAACAACGCTTCGAAGACGATTGGCGCCACGGCCGGGTGGCCGGCGTGCCGCTGCAGGGAAGGCTCGAGCGCTGCGTAGATGGCATGCAGGTTGCGCAGCAGGGCACAGTAGCCGGCGCGGTCGAGCTGGCCGCGCAGCAGCAGGCGCATCACGCCGGTGCGCTCGACCTCGGTGTGCAGCGCACGCGTGTCGGTGCGCAGTTGCTGGGCCAGGGTCGGCGTGAGCGGGATCCTGTGCACACTCTGAGCCGAAGCCTGGCTGTCATCCCCACTCACGGCTGCACGCTGTCGATCACCAGCGCCAGGCCGGCGCTGCCCGGCTTGAGCGGGCCGAGCTGCCCACGCAGGTCGCCGGCCTGCGACATCGCACTGCCCGACTTCGAGACGCGCGCCTCGACGATCACGCTGCCGAACTTTGACAGCTTCATCTCAGGCGCCATCGCCATGCTGTCGTCGAGTGTGAAGGTGATGGGCAACTCGCTCACCTTGCGGCGCTGAATGGCCAGCGGCATGCGCGGCCCCTCGGCAGCGCGTGCGTAGATGAACACCGTGTCGTCGGCCGCCACACGCGCGGCCAGCGCCGGCGCCAGGCTGACGCGGCCGGCGAGCTGTTCGGCAGCTGCTGAAGCGGCCACTGCCGATGTGGCTGCGGGCGTCGTTGCTGCTGTTGCTGCCGCTGTTGTCGCCGGTGCGGTGGTGGGCGAGGCCGCAGCCGCCTTCCCCGATGTTCCGGCGGCTGCACGCGCTTCGGCCAGGCTGCTGTCCAGCCCCTGCGCGAACTCGCTGCCGGCAGGCGCTGCGGTGCGCGCCTGGGTCCAGTAGGCGATGGCGCCGGCGTAGTCCTTGCGCTCGAAGGCGGCGCTGCCGGCGAGTGCCAAGGCCTTCAGGTTGCCGGGCTCGATCTGCAAGGCGCGCGTGATGAGTTGGGTCGGCTCGCCGGCCGCGCTTTGCGCCACCGCTGCCAGCACATCGGCATAGTCGACCAGCAGCTGCGCATCGTTCGGCGTCAGCGCCACCGCGCGCGCGTACGCATTGGCCGCGTCGGGGAAGCGCTGCAACGCGGCATACGACCGGCCGAGCATGACCCAGCCTTTCGCGTCATCGGGCTGCGCCTGCATGCGCTGCGCGAGCTTCTCGACCATCGCGACCACGTCGGCTTCGCTGACGGGCGGCTGGGCCGCGGCTTGTGGCAACAGGCCAGCGGTGTTGCCGAGCCGCGCATACAGGCCGACGGCGAGCAGCGGCACCGCCAGGCCCAGCACCACGGCCAGCAGCGTGGCGCGGCTGCTGTGCGGTGCGGTCGCATTGCCCACACTCTCTGCGCCCTCCACGTCCTCTTCGAGCACTCGGCGTTCGAGTTCGGTGCGGGCCGCGAGGTGCTGTGCCGCGTCGATGCGCGCAGCGGCGAGGTCGGCGTCGAGCAGCATTTGCTGCTCGCGCAGAACTGCGAGGTTGGAGACGCTGTTGCTGCCGGCGGGCGTAGTGCTGCGGCCCGCTCGCAGCAGCGGCCAAAGCACGAAAGCACAGGCGGCTAGCAGCAGCGCTGCAGCACCGAGGTAGAAAGCGGTCATCGGTCGGAATGTCCTGCGGGGTCGGGCTTCAGCAATCGGCGGGCACGCGCCAGTTCAGCGTCGCTCGGGGCGGCAGCGGCGAGCCTCTGCGCGCGCTGGCGGATGGTGCGCCACAGTGCGAACGCAGCCAGCGCGAGCAATGCGAACGGGCCGACCCACAACAGTACCGTGGTCGCCTTCAGCGGTGGGCGGTAGAGCACGAAGTCACCATAGCGCTCGACCATGTACGCTTTGATCTCGCGTTCCGACTCGCCGGCCTGAAGCTTGGTGCGGATCTGGTTGCGCAGGTCGACTGCCAGGTCGGCGTGCGAATCGGCGATGGTCTGGTTCTGGCACACGAGACAGCGCAGTTCCTCGGAGACGGCCATCACGCGCGCTTCCAGCGCCGGGTTGGTGGCGGCATCGGCCGCTTCCTTGGCGGTGGCCGCTGCGCTGCCCAGCAGCACGGGCACCCACACCAGCGCAAGCACCAGTCCCCGCGCGAACGCGGCGAAACGCGCTGGCTGATACGACGGCCTACGCACCGAGCTTCCTGACCAGCGGCAAGATGGTGTCGCGCAGCGCCTCGGGTGTCAGCGGGCCGATCTGCTTGTAGCGGATCACGCCCTCGCGGTCGATCACGAAGGTCTCGGGCACGCCGTACACGCCGTAGTCGATGCCGACCCGGCCGTCGGCGTCGGAGATCGATTGCAGGTACGGGTCGCCGCGCTCGCGCAGCCACTGCATCGCATCGTCGCGCTTGTCCTTGTAGTTCAGGCCGTAGATCGGCACCGTGCCGGTCTTGGCCAGTTCCACCAGCAGCGGGTGCTCAACGCGGCACGACACGCACCACGACGCCCACACGTTGAGCAGCCAGACCTTGCCGCGCAGATCGGCCGGCGTGAGCATGGCCTCGGGCTGCGCGAGCAGCGGCAGCTTGAACGCGGGCGCCGCCTTGTTGACCAGCGGCGAGGGCACCTCGCGCGGGTCGAGCTTCAAGCCGATGGCCAGAAAGGCCACCAGCACCGCGAACACGATCACCGGCAGGAAGCGCTTCACGGGACTCGCGTACTCGTGCGCACCACGAGGGCGGGGGTGCCGCTGGCGGGCGCAGATGAGGCAGACGACGCGGCCTGGGCCGGCTGCGCTGGCTGCGGCGCCGTACTGCGAACGCTGCGGTAGCGGCGGTCGAGCACGGCCATCAAACCACCCAGCGCCATCAGCAGGCAGCCGAACCAGATCCAGTCGATGAAGGGCTTATGGTGAATGCGCACGCTCCACGCGGTGCGGCTCACCGGCTCGCCGAGCGAGGCGTACAGGTCGCGCGTGAAACCGGTGTCGATGGCGGCTTCGGTCATCGGTGTCTTGGTGGCGGTGTACAGGCGCTTCTCGGGGTGCATCACGGTGACGGGCTGGCCGTCGCGTGTGACGGTGAGCGTGCCTTGCGCGGCGTTGTAGTTCGGGCCGGCACGCTCACGGATGGCGTCGAGGCGGAAGGTGTAGCCGGCAATCGTAGCCGTGTCACCGACCTCCATGCGCAGGTCTTTCTCGGTCTCGTAGCCCTTCACCAGCGTCACGCCGATGATGAATACCGCCATGCCGCAGTGCGCGAGCAGCATGCCGTAGTAGCTGCCCGGTTGCGCCGCAAGCTTCGCGCGCAAGGTCGGGGCAGGGTGCTCGCGCAGGCGGCCGATCAGGTTGGTGGCGGCGGTCGTGACGATCCATGCCGCGAGCAACACGCCGAAGCCGACCATCGGCGTCCAGTGGCCGAGCAGCAGAGGTGCCACGATGGCCGAGACGAAGCTCACGCCCCCGGCCCAGCGCAGGCGGCGGGCGATGTCGATGGCGTTCGCCTGCTTCCAGCGCGTGATCGGGCCGATGCCCATCAGGAACAGCGCGGGCGCCATCAGCGGCACGAACACAGCCTCGAAGTAGGGCGGGCCGACCGAGAGCTTGCCCATGCCCAGCGCGTCGATCAGCAGCGGGTAGAGCGTGCCCAGCAACACGGCGGCGGTGGCCACGAGCAGCAGCACGTTGTTGGCCAGCAGCGCGGACTCGCGCGACACCATCTCGAAACTGCCTCCGGTGCCCACGCTCGGCGCGCGCCACGCGAAGAGCGCCAGCGAGCCGCCGATCACGACCACCAGGAAGCCCAGGATGAAGACGCCGCGCGCTGGGTCAGTGGCGAACGCGTGCACCGAACTCAGCACGCCCGAGCGAACCAGGAAGGTGCCGAGCAGCGACAGCGAGAACGCGATGATGGCGAGCAACGCGGTCCACATCTTGAAGCCGCCGCGCTTCTCGGTCACGGCAAGCGAATGCATCAGCGCGGTGCCGGCGAGCCACGGCATGAACGACGCGTTCTCTACCGGGTCCCAGAACCACCAGCCGCCCCAGCCCAGTTCGTAGTAGGCCCACCCACTGCCCAGCGCAATGCCGACGGTCAAAAAGCACCACGCGGTCGTGACCCAGGGCCGCGACCAGCGTGCCCATGCTGCGTCGAGCCGGCCCGAGATCAGCGCCGACAGCGCGAATGCGAACGCGACCGTCGAGCCCACGTAGCCCATGTAGAGCATCGGCGGGTGGATCACCATGCCCGGGTCTTGCAGCAGCGGGTTCAGGTCCTTGCCTTCCACGGCGCCGGGCAGCATCCGCTCGAACGGGTTCGAGGTGAACAGCGTAAACAGCAGGAAGCCCACGCTGATCAGCCCCATGATGCCGATGATGCGCGCGACCATCGGCTCGGGCAGGTGGCGCGAGAACAGCGAGACGGCGACCGTCCAGAGCGCCAGGATCAGCGCCCACAGCAGGATCGACCCTTCATGCCCGCCCCACACGGCGGTGACGCGGTAGACCACCGGTAGCAGCGAGTTGGAATGCTCGGCCACGTAGAGCACGCTGAAGTCGTTGTCGATGAAGGCGCGCGTGAGGCACGCGAACGCGATGGCGATGAACAGGAACTGGCCACGCGCGGCCGGCCGCGCCAGCGCCATCCAGGCCGGCCGGCCCGTCGATGCGCCAACGAGCGGAACAATCGCCTGCACGAGCGCCAGCACGAGGGCGAGGATGAGCGCAAAGTGGCCGAGTTCAGCTGTCATTTCGTCATTGCCTCGTTCGATTTCATCGGAGCGCCTTTGCCGGCCTGAGCGTTCTTCAGCGCTTCGGCCGCTTCGGGCGGCATGTAGTTCTCGTCATGCTTGGCCAGCACCTGGTCGGCGCGGAACATGCCGTCGGCGCCGAGCTTGCCCTGCGCGACCACGCCCTTGCCTTCCTTGAACAGGTCGGGAAGCAAGCCGGTGTAGGTCACGGGAATGGTCTTGGCCAGGTCGGTCACGACGAAGGTTACCGTCAGGCCCGACGTGTCGCGCTTCAGGCTGCCTTGCTCGACCAGCCCGCCCAGGCGGAAGCTGCGCTCGCGCGGCGCCTCGTTCGCGGCGATCTGCGACGGGCTGAAGAAGAACACCAGGTTGCTCTGGAACGCGTTCAGCACCAGTGCGGCGGCGATGCCCAGCGTCACAAGCCCCACCACGATGGCCACGCCGCGTTTCGTTCTAGCTTTCATTCGGAGTGCCTGTGTGCGTGTGATGGACCGGCGGTGCGCGAAGCAGCAACTCGCGCCGCCGGGAAGCGATCTGCCACAACTCCGCTGCAACCAGCAGCGCGGCAGCCCCGAACGACCCCCATACGTACAGGCCGTAGCCGCCCATGGCGATGAAGTCGGACCAGGAAGACCAGTGCGTCATGCGGGTAGCGCTCCCAATGCGGTGCGAGCCCACGCCGACGACCGCTCGCGCTCGAGAATGATGACCCGCACGCGCAGCAGCGCCACGGCAACGCAGTACATCCAAAGCGCCAGCGTCATCACGAGCATGCCGATCAGCATCGTCGACGCCATGCTCGGGGCGCGCGTCAGGCTCACTGACGCACCTTGGTGCAACGTGTTCCACCACTTGACCGAAAAATAGATGATGGGCACGTTGACCACGCCGACCAGTGCGAGCAATGCCGAGGCGCGGTCGGCACGGCGCGGGTCGTCGATGGCGGCGTGCAGCGACATGTAGCCGATGTAGAGGAACAGCAGGATCAGCTCCGAGGTCAGGCGCGCGTCCCACACCCACCACGCGCCCCATGTCGGCTTGCCCCACAGCGAGCCACTCCACAGGGCCAGGGCGGTCATCAGCGCGCCGGTGGGAGCCAGCGCGTGCGCCAGCATCGACGCCATGCGGGCATTGAATGCAAAGCCGATACCGGCCCAGAAGGCCATGGCCAGGTAGACGACCATCGACATCCACGCGGCCGGCACATGGATGAAGATGATGCGATAGGCGTCGCCCTGTTGCGCATCGGTGGGGGCGCGTACGAGTCCGATGTACAGGCCGACCACCGTGAGCACGACGGCCAGGGCGCTGAACCACGGCAGGGCCGCGCCTGCGAGCGTGAAGAAGCGCTGCGGCGCGGCGTATTTGAACCAGTTGATGTTGCGGTCGGGCATGGCGAATGGCGGATCGATAGGCATATTTTGGGGCAGACGTTCAATCGGCAGCGATTCGCAGGGCTGCTGCCGTGGCCCAAGGCGCCAACCCCAGCGAGGCTGCGAGCAGCGCCCCGAGCAATGACAGGTGACCGCGCACGCTCAAGCCGGCCGAGACGGCATCGACCGCGCCGGTACCGAAGATCAACACCGGCACGACAAGCGGCAGCACCAGCAGCGACAGCAACACCCCTGAGCCGCGCACGCCCACCGTGAGTGCCGCGCCGATCGCGCCGACCAGGCTGAGCACCGGCGTGCCGATCAGCAACGACACGAACAGCACGCCGACGGCATCGCGCGGCAGGTCGAACTGCAATGCAATCAGTGGCGAGATCAGTGTCAGCAGCAGCCCGGAGACGATCCATTGCGCGGCGATCTTCGCGGCCACCAACATCGCGAGCGGGTGCGCTGCGAGCAGCAATTGTTCGAGGGTTCCGTCCTGATGGTCATCAGTGAACAGGCGCGGCAGCGACAGCATCGAGGCGAGCAGTGCCGCCACCCACACCACCCCGGGCGCCATGGTGCGCAGCAGCGCCGGCTCGGGGCCGACGCCCAGCGGGAACAAGCTCGCGACGATGACGAAGAAGACCACCGCCGCCAGCGTGTCGCTACGCCGGCGCAACGCCAGGCGAAGGTCGCGCACGAACAGGCAGCGCATACCTGACCACAGCGAAGGCGCCGATGGCATGGCGGGCGAGCCGCTCACAGGGACAGACCCATCTGCACCACCTCGCTCGGGAAGTCCACCGGTTGATGGCTGGTCAGCACCACGATGCCGCTATGCCCCAGGTGCGCCGCGAGCAGCGACACCAGCCAGGCCGTCGCGCCCGAGTCGAGCGCATTGAACGGCTCGTCGAGCACCCACAGCGGAATCGCGGTATCGAGGACGAGCCGCGCCAGGGACACGCGCTTGCGCTGCCCTTGTGACAGGTGCCGGCTCGGCGTGTGGTCGTAGCCGCGCAGCCCGGCGCTGGCGAGCGCTGCCGAAGCGCCGGCGGACGAGGGCTGCGTACCGCCGAGCGTGCAGGCGGCCACCAGGTTCTCGACCGGCGTGAGGTCGTTCTTTAGCGCCGGCATGTGCCCCAGATAGAGCAGCTCGCGCGAAAAGTCCTCGCGCATCCCGACCACGGCGTGGCCACGCCAGCGCACCTCGCCAGCACTGGGCGTGAGCAAGCCACACAGCATGCGCAGCAAACTGGTCTTGCCGGCACCGTTCGCGCCGTGCACGCGCAACAGGGTGCCGCCGGGCACCACAGCGCTCAACGCCCTGAACAGTGGCCGTTCCCCCCGGGTGCATTCGAGATTGTCGAGTTCCAGCGCTGCCGTCATGGGTCCGATGGGTTGCCGGTGGTGGGGGGTGTGGATGCGTCACGCGCGAAAAGGGGCTGCGCGGTGGCCATGTCTGGCGGGGGAGCAGTGAAACCAGCCGGGCAGCACCGCCCGCATCGCGCCGGGGATTGTGATCTGAACTCGCCGGCAGCCATGGCGCCTGCGGCATTGACGCCTCCGCATCACATGTCTACATTACTTGACAGTCTCATTCGTCTAGTTTGCATTACAGTTGTTTCACACGGCCCTCCTAGGGTCATGCCGGAGATCGAGGATGGACCCGTTCAGCCGTATCGACCAAGCGTTGTCAGTCGCGGTGCACGCCACCGAGTCGGGGGACGCCCCTCCGAAACTTGCTGCGGCCGTGCGCTACGCAGTGTTTCCGGGCGGGGCACGAATCCGCCCGCAACTGTGTCTCGCGGTCGCCCGAGCGTGCGGCGACAAGCACCCGGCGTTGGCGTCGGCAACCGCTGCGGCCATCGAATTGCTGCACTGCGCGTCTCTGGTTCACGACGACTTGCCTTGCTTCGACGATGCGATCACGCGGCGCGGCATGCCGTCGTTGCATGCGGCATTTGGTGAGCGGGTTGCCGTGCTCACCGGTGATGCCTTGATCGTGCTGGCGTTTCAAACCGTGGCCGTGGCGGGGGCTGCGGTACCGCATTTGCTGGCGCCGTTGATCGGCATGATCGCGCGAAGCGTGGGTATGCCGACGGGCATCGTTGCCGGCCAGGCCTGGGAGTGCGAGCCCTGCGTGTCGCTGCCTGCCTACCACCGCGCCAAGACGGGGTCGCTGTTCGCGGCCTGCACCGAGGCCGGCGCGCTCGCCTCGCAGGCCGATCCCGCGCCGTGGCGGCCGTTCGGCCTGTGTCTGGGCGAGGCCTACCAGGTGGCCGATGACATCCGCGATGTCGTGGTCAGCGTCGAAGCCTTGGGCAAGCCCCCGGGGCAGGACCGCGCACTGCTGCGTCCCAGTTCGGCGTCTGAACTCGGGCTGTGCGGGGCGATCGAACACTTCGATCGCCTCGTCGCCCGTGCCATCGAGGCCATCCCGAAATGCGCCGGCGCATCGGCGTTGCGCGCCCTGGTTCGAGCCGAATCAGAGCGCCTGGTGCCGCAAAAGATGGTCCGCGACGTGGCCCTCGCCGCTTGAGCCCACGCTCTTCACTCCGCGTTGCCGCCCACCTCATGATCAACATGCCATTGCCCGCCCCGGCCCGCGACGTCCCGGTCACCTGGCACGCCCGCTTGCGCACCCAATGGTGTGCCTGGCGCGACCGGGTGCTCACCAGCCCGGCCTTCCAGCGCCGTGCCGCGCGCACTTTCCTCACCCGGCCGATCGCGCGGCAGCGTGCGCGTGCCTTGTTCGATCTTGTGGCAGGGTTCGTCTATTCCCAAGTGCTGCTGGCCTGTGTGCGCCTGCGTGCGTTCGAGATCCTGGCCGAAGGCCCGCAGACCAGCATCGCGCTGGCGCGGCGGTTCGGCCTCACGCTCGTGGCAACCGAACGCTTGCTGGCGGCTGCTGCCGCGCTCGGCCTCGTCGAGGCGCGCGACGGCGGATGTTTCGGCCTGGGCCCGCTCGGCGCGCCGTTGGTCGGCAACGAGGCGATCACGGCCATGATCGAACACCACGCGGTGCTCTACGCCGACTTGAAGGACCCGATTGCCTTGTTGCGCGGCGACGGTCCGCCGGCCGCGCTGGCAGGCTACTGGGCTTATGCGACAGCCGATGCCCCCGGTGCGCTGCCAGCGTCGCAGGTGAACGAGTACTCGGCGCTGATGTCAGCGTCGCAACCGCTGGTCGCCGAAGAGGTGCTCGACGCCTATGACATGCGGCGTCATCGCTGCCTGCTCGACGTGGGCGGCGGGCAAGGGCGCTTCCTGCTCGCGGCCGCGCGCCGCGCGCCCGACCTGAAGGTCCTGCTGTTCGATCTGCCGGCGGTCGTGCCGGCTGCCCAGCTTGCATTCGCCGCCCACGGCATGGCGGGCCGAGCCTCGGTCATCGGCGGCGACTTCACCTGCGACGCGCTGCCGCTGGGGGCCGACATCGCTTCCTTGATTCGCGTCATCTACGACCACGGCGACGAACGTGCGCTCGGGATCCTGCGCAGCGTCCACCGCGCTTTGCCGCCTGGCGGCACGTTGTTGCTGGCCGAGCCCATGGCAGGCGCGCCGGGCGCGCCGCGCATGGGCGATGCTTACTTCGGGATGTACCTGCTGGCCATGGGCAGCGGGCGTGCCCGTACCGCGAAAGAACTGAGCGCGCTGCTCAAGGCCGCCGGCTTCGACCGGGTGCGGGAACTCGCCACACCGATCCCCTTGCAGGTCGGCGTGATCGTCGCGCGACGTGCCTGACACGAAAAGCGTAAATCCTGCTTGACAGTGTGAACAGTAAAGCTAACATGACACTTAACCGATTCCCACCGACTCACCCCGTGCACGACATCGCCCTTCGCAACCAGCCCACCATGAGTACCGCGCCGTTCTTCACCGCAGTTCACGCCGCCAGCACGCGCGGAGTACGGTCGTGCTGACAACCGCGGTCGTCTTCGAGCAGCCGGAGCAATTGCGGCTGACGCAGCTCGATCTGACCCCTCCCGAGGCGGGAGACGTGGTTGTCGACATTGACTGGAGCGGCATCAGCACCGGCACCGAGAAGCTGCTTTGGAGCGGGCGCATGCCGCAGTTCCCGGGCATGGGCTACCCCTTGGTGCCGGGCTATGAATCGGTCGGGCGGGTGGTTCAGGCTGGCCCTGATTCCGGCATTGCAGAAGGCACGCAGGTGTTCGTTCCCGGCGCGCGCTGCTTCGGTGAAGTGCGCGGGCTGTTCGGTGGCGCGGCGTCCAAGCTCGTTGTGCAGGGCTCGCGTGTGGTGCCGGTCAGCCAGGCGCTCGGTGAGCAGGCCGTGTTGCTGGCGCTGGCCGCCACGGCGTACCACGCCGTCAGCGGCGCCGGCAAACGCCAGCCGATCACTCCCCCCGATCTGATCGTCGGCCATGGCGTGCTCGGGCGCTTGCTGGCCCGCATGACAGTCATTGCCGGCTTCGCGCCGCCGACAGTGTGGGAGCTGAACCCGCAGCGCTCGCAAGGGGCCGTCGGCTACTGTGTCGTTCACCCCGATGCCGACCCGAAGCGCGATTACCACGCGGTCTATGACGTGAGCGGCGACGCGAACCTGCTCGACACCCTGATCGGCCGCCTCGCACCCGGCGGCGAGGTCGTGCTGGCCGGCTTCTACAGCGACCGCCTTTCGTTCGCCTTCGCGCCCGCCTTCATGCGCGAAGCTACGATCCGTGCCGCTGCCGAATGGCAGCGCCCCGATCTGCTGGCAGTGACCGAGCTGGCCGAGACCGGCCGCCTGTCGCTCGACGACCTGATCACCCACCGCGACGTGGCCGAGCATGCGCCCGACGCATACCGCACCGCCTTCGGCGATGCAGCCTGTTTGAAGATGGTTCTCGACTGGAGAGCATGCGCATGACAACCCTTGCCGCCACACTGCAATCGGCCACGCTGCCGAAGGAATCGCCGCTCAAGTTCGTGGAGCGCCTGCGGTCCGAGGCCGCCATCGAGCCGGATGCCGCCGTGCCGAGCGTTGCCACCAAAGAGACGCAGATCATCGCGATCTACGGCAAAGGCGGCATCGGCAAGAGCTTCACGCTCGCCAACCTCAGCTACATGATGGCGCAGCAGGGCAAGAAGGTCCTGCTCATCGGCTGCGACCCGAAGAGCGACACCACCTCGCTGCTGTTCGGCGGGCGCGCCTGCCCCACCATCATCGAGACATCGTCGAAGAAGAAGCTCGCTGGCGAAGCCGTTGCCATCGGCGATGTCTGCTTCAAGCGCGACGGTGTCTATGCGATGGAGCTCGGCGGCCCCGAGGTCGGCCGCGGCTGCGGTGGGCGCGGCATCATCCATGGCTTCGAGTTGCTCGAAAAACTGGGCTTCCACGAGTGGGGCTTCGACTACGTGCTGCTCGACTTCCTGGGCGACGTTGTCTGCGGCGGCTTCGGCTTGCCGATTGCGCGCGACATGTGCCAGAAGGTCATCGTCGTTGCCAGCAACGACCTGCAATCGCTTTACGTCGCGAACAACGTCTGCTCGGCGGTCGAATACTTCCGCAAGCTCGGCGGCAACGTCGGCGTGGCTGGCATGGTCATCAACCGCGACGACGGCACCGGCGAGGCTGCGGCCTTTGCCGAGAAGGTCGGCATCCCGGTCTTGTCCACGATCCCGGCGAACGACGACATCCGCCGCAAGAGCGCCAGCTACGAAATCATCGGGCGCCCCGGCTCGGTGTGGGGCCCGATGTTCGCCGAGTTGGCCGAGAACGTGGGCACCTCGCAGCCGATGCGCCCGAAGCCGATGACCCAAGACCAGCTGCTGGGCCTGTTCTCGGCCGATGTGGTGGGCCGCAACGTGGTGCTCGAACCGGCGACGCAGTTCGACATGTGCGGCAAGACCGAGATCAAGCGCGAGACGCTCGAAGTCGTCTACGACGAAGTCTGAGCGCAGCCCCTTCCACATGAACGCGCCCGTCATCCCGATCATCCCCGTGCCGCAGGCGCTGCAGAGCGACGGCCACGGTTGCCATTCCGGCAAGGACGCGATGCTGGCCGCCGCCAAGAGCGCGGGAAAGAGCGAGACCCTGGCCCAGTACGCGAAGGACTACCCCGTCGACGCCAAGGCCGGCCCCCACGATCAGCCGCAGAGCATGTGCCCCGCGTTCGGCGCGCTGCGCGTCGGCCTGCGCATGCGGCGCACTGCCACCATCCTGTCGGGCTCGGCCTGCTGCGTCTACGGCCTGACCTTCACCTCGCACTTCTACGGCGCGCGCCGCAGCGTCGGCTACGTGCCGTTCAACAGCGAATCGCTCGTCACCGGCAAGCTCTTCGAAGACATCCGCGAGGCCGTGTACAAGCAGGCCGACCCCGCCCTTCTCGATGCCGTCGTCATCATCAACCTGTGCGTTCCGACGGCCAGCGGCGTGCCGCTGCAGATCTTGCCCAAGGAAATCAACGGGGTGCGCATTATCGGCATCGACGTACCCGGCTTCGGCGTGCCCACGCATGCCGAGGCGAAAGACGTGCTGGCTGGTGCCATGCTGAAGTACGCCCGCACCGAGGCGACGAGCGGCCCCGTTCAGGCGCCTCGCGGTGGCCGCTCGGAGAAGCCCACGATCTCGTTGCTCGGCGAGATGTTCCCGGCCGACCCGGTCGTGATCGGCATGCTGCTCGACCCGATGGGTCTGGCAGCCGGCCCCGTGGTGCCGACACGCGAATGGCGCGAGCTTTACGCCGCGCTCGATTGCGTGGCCGTGGCCGCCATCCACCCGTTCTACACCGCCAGCATCCGCGAGTTCGACGCCGCGGGCCGCACCATCGTCGGCTCGGCGCCGGTCGGCCACGACGGCACCGAAGCCTGGCTGCAAGCCATTGGCAACGCGGCCAACGTGGCGCAAGACAACATCGATGCGGCGAAGAACCGGTTCCTGCCGATCATCAAGAGCGCGCTCGCGAAGATGCCGATCAAGGGCCGCATCACCCTCAGCGGCTACGAGGGCTCGGAGCTGCTCGTGGCGCGCTTGCTGGTCGAAAGCGGCGCCGACCTGCGCTATGTCGGCACCGCCTGCCCGCGCACCGTGTGGAGCGAGTCGGACCGCGACTGGCTCGAAGCGCGCGGCGTGCATGTGCAGTACCGCGCGTCACTCGAGCAAGACCTCGCCGCGATGCACGAGTTCAAACCCGACTTGGCCATCGGCACGACGCCGGTGGTGCAGGCGGCCAAGCAGGCGAGCATCCCGTCGCTGTATTTCACGAACCTGATTTCGGCGCGCCCGCTGATGGGCCCGGCCGGTGCCGGCTCGCTGGCGCAGGTGGTCAATGCGGCGATTGGCAACAAGGCGCGCTTCGATCAGATGAGCGCGTTCTTCGGTGACACCGGGAAAGGCCATGCGTCGGGCGTGTGGGAAGCGGCGCAAGGCGTGCCGCAAGACCGGCCCGAGTTCAAGGCCGAAACGAAACGCCAGTTGCAAAAGCAGCTCGCGCGCCGCAAGGCGGAGGCGATGGGCACATGATGGTCCTCGACCACGATCGCGCCGGCGGCTATTGGGGCGCGGTGTACGTCTTCACCGCCATCAAGGGCCTGCAGGTCGTGATCGACGGCCCGGTCGGCTGCGAGAACCTGCCGGTCACCAGCGTGCTCCACTACACCGACGCGCTGCCACCGCACGAACTGCCGATCGTCGTCACCGGCCTGGCCGAAGAGCAGCTTGGCCGCGAGGGCACCGAAGGCAGCATGCGTCGAGCGCACGCCGCGCTCGACCCCGACCTGCCGTCGGTCGTGGTCACCGGCTCGATCGCCGAGATGATCGGCGGCGGTGTCACGCCCGAAGGCACGAACATCCTGCGCTTCTTGCCGCGCACCATCGACGAAGACCAGTGGCAGTGCGCGAACCGCGCGATGTTCTGGCTCTGGTCAGAGTACGGGCTGAAGAAGGTACCGGCGCGCAAGCCCTTTGCTGAACGCCCTGCGAACGAGAAGCCGCGCGTCAACATCATCGGCCCGAGCTACGGCGTGTTCAACATGCCGAGCGATCTGGCCGAGATCCGCCGCCTCGTGCAGGGCATCGGCGCTGATGTGAACATGGTGTTCCCGCTTGGCAGCCACCTCGCCGATGTGTCGCGCCTGGTCGAGGCTGACGTGAACATCTGCATGTACCGTGAGTTCGGCCGCATGCTGTGCGAAGCGCTCGACCGGCCGTACCTGCAAGCGCCCATCGGCCTGCACAGCACGACCAAGTTCCTGCGCAGCCTGGGCGAACTGCTCGGTCTGGACCCCGAGCCCTTCATTGAGCGTGAGAAGCACAGCACGATCAAGCCGATCTGGGACCTGTGGCGCTCGGTCACACAAGACTTCTTCGGCACCGCGAGTTTCGCGGTCGTCGCGAACGAAACCTACAGCCGCGGCCTGCGCCACTTTCTCGAAGACGAAATGGGCTTGCCTTGCAACTTCGCAGTCGCGCGCAAGCCAGGCGAGAAGACCGACAACGCAGCGGTGCGTGAACTCGTCAAGACCAAGCCGCCGCTCGTGATGTACGGCAGCTACAACGAACGCATGTACCTCGCCGAAGGCACGGGCGCCGCCGGCGGCTCACCGATGCGTGCGACCTTCATTCCGGCGTCGTTCCCGTTGCCCATCATTCGCCGCCACACCGGTACGCCGTTCATGGGCTATGCAGGCGCAACGTACGTGATCCAGGAGTTCTGCAACGCGCTGTTCGATGCGCTGTTTCACATCCTGCCGCTGGGCACCGAGCTCGACCGCATCGAAGCCACGCCAAGCCGGCTCGCCCACAGCGAAACGATCGCGTGGGACGACGATGCGCAGCAGCTTCTCGACGAGTTGATCGAAGCCGAGCCCGTGCTGGTGCGCATATCAGCGGCCAAACGAATGCGTGATCGGGCCGAGGCCGATGCGCGCTCAGCCGGCCACGCGAAAGTCAATGCAGTTCGGCTGCAAGAGTTGTTCGGTCGTTCGATGGTGGGGCACGGGGCATGAACAGCCTCGCCCCCTCGTCGAACGCCCGTGCAAAGGTGCCGCAGTGGCAACACTGCGGTGGTCTGGACAGCGCCCTGAAAGCGCTGCCGATGCCGCAAGGCAACTGAGGAAAGAGGTGAAGACTATGCCTGCAAGCGTGAATCCTTCAGGACTGACAGACGACGAGTGCCAGGAGTTCCACAAGTACTACATCCAGGGTTACCTGCTGTGGGCGGTGGGCGCATTCGTTGCGCACAGCCTGGTGTGGATCTGGCGTCCCTGGTTCTGACGCAACGATAGACATGGAGGTGGCTATGACACATGAACACGCGAATGGTCCGGTGGCGAAACACGGCAGCCCTCTCGAGGGGTTGCACATGATCTACGCCGCGATCTTTATCGTCTTCCTTCTCGTCGCACTGGCGTCGCAGTTGTTCCATTGGAACTGGCGAACCTCGCTGCCTGGGGCAGAAGACGCGCGCTCCGTGTGGAGTGGCGTGCAGTCCGCTGCATACACCCTGATGTCTCAACTGACTTAACTGAAAGGAAGCCAACATGTGGCGTTTTTGGCGAGTTGTCGATCCCCGCAAGGCGATCATTCTGACGGGGCTGCTCATCGCCTTCGTCTCCACCAGCATCCACCTGATCCAGGTCAGTGGCGATCGTTACAACATCAATACCTGGCACCCCGACACGGTGAAAGCCGCGAAGGCTGCGCAGAACGCGGCATTGCCGCCATCAAAGTAAACGGTGTTGTTGCGCAAAGGCGGGCCGGGGCGGCTGCCGGTGCGGGGCCAACCCCGCCCGCCGATGCGAGTTCTTCTTCTTGACGAACCACAAGACAGTACGAGACACGGACCGATTCATCGGCTGTGAGGAGCGATCAAATGGCCATGCTGAGTTTCGAAAGAAAGTACCGCGTTCGCGGTGGCACCCTGCTCGGGGGTGACCTCTTCGACTTCTGGGTGGGGCCGTTCTACGTCGGCTTCTTCGGTGTCACCACGGCGTTCTTCTCGCTCCTGGGCACACTCATGATCGTGTGGTCCGCGGCCATGGGGCCGACCTGGAATCTCTGGCAAATCAGCATCGCGCCGCCCGACCTGTCGGTTGGGTTGAAGTTCGCTCCGATGATGCAGGGCGGCCTTTGGCAGATCATCACCGTTTGCGCGATCGGCTCCTTCGTGTCGTGGGCGCTGCGCGAGGTCGAGATCTGCCGCAAGCTGGGTATGGGCTACCACGTGCCGGTCGCGTTCGGCTTTGCGATCCTGGCCTACGTCACGCTGCAAGTGATCCGCCCGGTGTTGATGGGGGGCTGGGGTCACGCTTTCCCGTACGGCATCTACAGCCACCTCGACTGGGTCAGCAACATCGGCTACCAGTACCTGCACTTCCACTACAACCCGGCGCACATGATCGCGGCGAGCCTGTTTTTTGCGACTGTGCTTGCGCTGTCGCTGCACGGCGGGCTGGTGCTCTCCTCGACGAACCCGAAGAAGGGCCAGGTCGTGAAGACCCCAGAGCACGAAGACACCTTCTTCCGCGACTTCATCGGCTACTCGGTGGGCACGCTGGGCATTCACCGGCTCGGCCTCTTTCTGGCGCTCGCATCGGTCTGGTTCGCGGCCCTTTGCATCGTCATCAGCGGGCCGTTCTGGACCCGTGGCTGGCCCGAATGGTGGGGCTGGTGGCTGAACCTTCCGATCTGGCGCTAGGCTCGGCACCACAAGCAGGAGAAGACGATGGCGGAGTATCAAAACCTCTTTACTGCGGTCCAGGTCACCGGCCCGCTGCATGACGGCATTGCGTTGCCGCGAGACGATTGGAAGCGCAGCGGAACGCCCTTCTTCGTGCACCTGTTCGGGCGGCTTGGCAATGCACAGCTCGGCCCGATCTATCTCGGCGGCCTGGGCGTTGCGTCGTTGCTGTTCGGCACGCTCGCCTTCAACATCATCGGGTTCAACATGTTGGCCTCGGTCGACTGGAGCCCGATACAACTCGTGCGCCAGTTGTTCTGGCTCGCGCTCGAGCCGCCACCGCCGAGCTACGGCCTGAGCATCCCTCCGCTCGCGCAGGGCGGCTGGTGGCTCGTGACCGGCTTCATGCTCACGGTTTCGATCCTGTTGTGGTGGGTTCGAACCTATCGTCGTGCGCGCCAGCTCGGCCTTGGAACGCATGTGGCATGGGCGTTCGCGGCAGCGATCTGGCTCTACCTCGTGTGCGGCTTCTTCCGGCCGATCATGATGGGCAGCTGGAGCGAGGCGGTGCCCTTTGGCATCTTCCCGCACCTGGACTGGGTCTCGGCGATTTCGCTGCGCCACGGTAACCTGTTCTACAACCCGTTCCATGCCCTGTCGATCGTGTTCCTGTACGGCTCGGTGCTGCTGTTCGCGATGCACGGCGCCACCATCCTGGCCGTGAGCCGCTACGGCGGCGAGCGCGAGATCGAGCAGATCGTGGACCGCGGCACGGCCTCGGAGCGCGCGGCCCTGTTCTGGCGCTGGACGATGGGCTTCAACGCGACGATGGAGTCGATTCACCGTTGGGCGTGGTGGTTCGCGGTGCTGTGCCCGCTCGTCGGCGGCATCGGCATCCTGCTCACCGGTCCGGTGGTCGACAACTGGTATCTCTGGTCGATGAAACACCATGTGGTGCCTGCCTACCCGGCGGTGTACCCGATCGGCATCGACCCCGCCTTGCTGGGAGCAAAGCCATGAGCTGCACGAAGACTTTCAAATGGCTTGCTGCAGTGCTGACAGCCACGCTGCTCGCCGGGTGCGAGCGCCCGCCCATCGCTTCGGTGCAGAACGGCTTCCGTGGCACTGGCATGCAGCAGGTCTACAACCCACGCACGCTGGCGGCGCAGGCGCCGTTGAACACGGCGCCCGAGGCCGCGCCGGCTGCGAGTGGCGACGGCCCGAAGGCCAGCGCGGTCTACCAGAACGTCAAGGTGCTGGGGGATCTGAGCGTCGGCCAGTTCGCGCGTCACATGGTCGCGATCACGTCGTGGGTCGCGCCGAACGAAGGTTGCACGTACTGCCATAACGCAGCCAACTTCGCGGAAGACACGAAGTACACCAAGGTCGTGGCGCGCCGCATGATCCAGATGACGCAGCACCTGAACGCCGACTGGAACAAGCACGTCGGCGCGACCGGTGTGACCTGCTACACCTGCCACCGCGGCAACAACGTGCCCAAGCAGGTCTGGTACGCGCCGACCGACCGCAAGTATGCGAACTCACTGCTCGGCGACCTGGCCGGGCAGAACATGGCGGCGCCGTCGGTCGGGTTGTCGTCGTTGCCGTCCGACCCGTTCACGCCTTACCTGAAGGAAGCCAAGCCGATCCGCGTGAACGGCACCGAGGCGCTCAAGTTCACCGGGGCGGCCGCCAACCGCAGTTCGACCAAACAGGCTGAACACACCTACGGTCTGATGATGCACATGTCGACTTCGCTCGGTGTGAACTGCACGTACTGCCACAACACGCAGTCGTTCCAGTCGTGGGCGATTTCCCCGCCGCAACGCACGACCGCCTGGTACGGCATCCGCATGGCGCGTGACCTCAACAACGACTACCTCGAGCCGCTGACCAGCACCTTCCCGGCGAACCGGCTCGGCCCGCATGGCGATGTTGCGAAGGTCAATTGCGCCACCTGCCACCAGGGTGCCTACAAGCCGCTGTACGGGGCGGCCATGGCCAAGGACTACCCCGAACTTCTGACCCTCGCCAAAATGACCACCGCCAGCTCCGGCGGCTTGCCGGCGCCGCTGGCAGAGCCGGCGCACTCGGTCATGTACTTCGGCGTCGGGTCGCCCACGCTCGAAGGCGAACAGGCCAAGGGGCTGGCGCAGCTGATCGTGACCATGGCGAACACGCCGGCGGCCAAGGTCTCGATCTTGGGCTACCACTCGGCGGCAGGCGAGTTGGCGGCCAACCAGGAGTTGGCCAAGCAACGCGCGTTGTCGGTGCGCGATTCGCTGCTCGGCGCGGGCATAGCGCAAGACCGCGTCGTGCTCGAGAAGCCGATGCAGGCCGAAGCCAACCTGGCGGGCGAAGACCCCGCCGCACGGCGCGTCGAGGCCACGGTCAAGTGACGGGTCGGGTTGTGGCCCAGCCGGGAACGTCGCATCATTCAAAGATGGACGGCCCGGCCCGGCAGCAACCCACAACGCGCGTGATTCCCCCGGCGCCGGAGCAGGCGTTCTCGCAGCCCGCGAGAAGCCACCCGGTGTTGAGGTCACCAACGCAACAGCACGGCGACGACATTGCCGTGCTGATACTCGTCGAGCTCAAGCCGGCCGCATGGTGGTGGGGGTGGTCGCGCATCGTGCTGCGGCATTGGCCTTTGCGCCACGAGCGCGGCCTGCGTTTCGCGAAAGCGCTCGGCAGCGGCCATGACGGTGGCTTCGGTTTGCGTCCGAGCAGCTCACGCCAAGGCCTGTTCGCAGTGTTTGCGAGCGAAGCTGATGCAAGCGCGTTCGTCGCAACGTCCAGCATCGTTGAAGGCTACCGTGCGCGCGCGCGTGAACTCTGCATCGCCACGCTGCGCGCCACGTCCAGCCGCGGGTACTGGGGTGGCCAATCGATCGGCGTGACGGCCGAGCCGCGTGTTGGTGGGCCGGTGGCGTCGCTCACGCGCGCATCGATCCGGCCGCGCCGTGCCTTCGCCTTCTGGCGCCGTTCGCCGCAGACCGAGCACTCGTTGCAGCGTGCGCCGGGGTGCCGGCTTGCGGTCGGCCTGGGTGAGGCGCCGCTGCTGCGCCAGGCCACCTTCAGCGTCTGGGACGACCAGGCCGCGATGGACGCCTATGCGCGCAGCGGTGAGCACCAAGAGGCGATCCGCGCCGCGCAGCGTGAGCACTACTTCAGCGAGTCGATGTTCGTACGCTTCACGCCACTGCAGATCACCGGCACGTGGCACGGCCGACGCCATGGCTGAGCCAGCGCACGGGCGCGCCGCGCCCGAGCACAAGGTGGTGGTGATCGGTGCGGGCATCGGCGGGCTCGTCAGCGCGTTGCTGCTTGCCTGCCGCGGCCTCGATGTCACGCTCGTCGAAGCGGCCGGCGCCCCCGGCGGCAAGATGCGCCAGGTCGAGGTCGACGGTGTGCGCATCGATGCCGGCCCGACCGTGTTCACGATGCGCTGGGTGTTTGATCAGATCCTGAGCACGGCCGGCGCGTCGCTCGACAGCCTGCTGACGCTTCGACCGCTCGGCGTGCTGGCGCGCCACGCGTGGCGCGGCGCTGAAGCACGGCTCGACCTGTTCGCCGACCTGGACGCGTCGGCCGATGCGATCAGCCGCTTCGCGGCCCCCGCCGAAGGGCGCCGCTACCTCGCGTTCTGCGCCGAGGCGCGGCGCGTCTACGACCGGCTCGAGCGCCCCTACATCTGCTCGCCACGACCGAGCGCATTGCGTATCGCGCGCGATCTGGGCCCCGCCGGCATCGCCACGCTCGCGGGCCTCGGCCCGTTCGCGAGCTTGTGGCAGCGCCTCGGCCACCACTTCGCCGACCCGCGTCTGCGGCAACTGTTCGGCCGCTACGCCACCTACTGCGGCGCGTCGCCTTGGGCAGCACCGGCCACGCTCATGCTCATTGCCCATGTCGAGCAGAGCGGCGTCTGGACCATCGACGGCGGCATGCATGCGCTGGCGCAGGCGTTCGCGCAACTCGCGCAGCAACGTGGCGTGCGCCTGCACTATGGCCGGGCCTGTACACACATCGACGTGCGCGGCGGCCGCGTGAGAGGTGTGCGCCTCGCCGACGGGCAGGTGCTGCCGGCCGACTCGGTCGTCTTCAACGGCGACGCCAGCGCGCTCGCACAAGGCCTGCTCGGCGACGCTGCCGCTCGGGCTGCGCCGGCGGTGCCGCCCGGGCAGCGTTCACTGTCGGCCGTGACCTGGGCGGTGCACGCGCGCACCAGCGGCTTTCCGCTCGTGCGCCACAACGTCTTTTTCGATGACGACTATGCGTCCGAATTCGACGACATATTCCGCCAGCGCCGCCTGCCGCAACGCGGCACCGTGTACGTCTGTGCCCAGGACCGCAGCGATAGGCCGGCCGGCGACGCGCGCGACGCACCCGAACCGCCGCAGCGCGAACGCCTGCTGTGCCTTGTCAACGCCCCTGCCGACGGTGATCGCCGGCCCTTTGATGATCCGGAGGTCGATTCATGCCAACACCGCAGCCTGGCTCTGCTGCAGCAGTGCGGCCTGCAACTCGAGCTGACGCCGTCGCAGGTGGTGCGCACGACGCCGGCGCACTTCCACCGCCTGTTCCCGGGCACGGGCGGCGCGCTGTACGGAGCGGCGAGCCACGGCTGGTGGGCGCAGTTCAAGAGGTCGGGTTCGTTGACATCAGTGCCGGGCCTGTATCTGGCGGGGGGGAGCGTGCACCCGGGGCCGGGCGTGCCGATGGCGGCGATGTCGGGCCGGCTGGCGGCCGAGGCATTGATGGCGCACCTCGATTCGACCAACAGGTGGCGAAGAGCGGCTACCTCTGGTGGTATCTCGACGCCCTCAGCGACGACGGCCAGCACGGGCTGACCGTCATTGCCTTCGTCGGCAGCGTCTTCTCGCCGTACTACGCGCTGGCGCGCGCCCGTGGCGACGCCGACCCCGAGAACTTTTGTGCGATCAACGTCGCGCTGTACGGCAAAGGCGGCAGCCACTGGACCATGACCGAGCGCGGGCGCAGCCACATGGCGCGCAGTGCCGATGCATTCACGGTCGGCCCGAGCCGCGTCGCCTGGGACGGCGAGTCGCTCACGATCGACATCGACGAGTTCACCGCACCGTGGCCGCGCCGTGTGCGCGGGCGCGTGCGCCTGTGGCCGCAAGGCCTCTGCCGCTTCGTCACGGCGCTCGATGCAGCGGGCGCGCACCGCTGGGGGCCGATTGCGCCGTGCGCGCGCGTCGAGGTCGATTTGGCGCAGCCCGGCCTGCGCTGGAGCGGCCACGGCTACCTCGACTCGAACGAGGGCGACGAGCCCATCGACCGGGCGTTTCGCGAATGGGACTGGTCGCGCGCGCAGCTCGCCGACGGCAGCACCGCCGTGGTCTACGACGTGCGGCCGAAGAGCGGTGCCGACCGCGTCATCGCCCAGCGCTTTGCGCCCGATGGCAGCGCACGACCGTTCGATGCGCCGCCGCGCCAGGCCCTGCCGCGCTCGAAGTGGTTGATTTACCGCACGATGCGCAGCAGCGAAGGCGTTGTGCCGCGCGTGCTCCAGTCGCTCGAAGACACACCGTTCTACGCACGCTCGGTGCTCGCCTGCGGCGTGCTCGGCGAGAGCGTCACTGCGATGCACGAGACGCTCAATGTGCCGCGTTTGGTTTCGCTGCCGGTGCGCTTGATGCTGCCGTGGCGGATGCCGCGACGGGGCTGAACGGCTCGCTGCGGCTTGCGGCCTTCGCCAGTCGTTGCGTGGCGCGTTCATGTTCACGCGGCCCGAACGACGACGCCAACGATCCTTCGGCTGCCAGGCCTTCCAGGTAGTGCCGTTCGATGTCGGGCGCCGCACGCAGCAGCTCGCGTTCGGCCAGCGGCGTGTGCAGCAGCGCGCGCAGCCAGAAGAGCATGCGCACCCAACCGGGCACCCAGATGCGCCGTGCTCTGCGGCCAATGCCGTCGGCAATGCGCTGCGCAGCCACCGGTGCGGGTGTTTCCGCATTCAACGGCCCGGGCATGGTCGCGCGCAGCCTGCGAAAGCCCGGGTGCAACTCGCCTTCGCTGACGAGCGGCGTGCTCACCCACGACGGGTGGATGATGCCCACGCGCACGCCGTGCGCGGCGAGCTCGATGCGCCAGGCATTGCACATCGCCTCGACCGCCGCCTTCGACGCTGCGTAGGCCGACATGGCGGGTGGGTGCGCAAAGCTCGCAACCGACGCCGTGACGAGCACGTAGCCGCGTTGCCGCGTCACGGCGGGCAGGGCACTGCGAACCGTGTTGAAGACGCCCATCACGTTGACGTCGATGCAACGCTGCCAGGCCGACGGGTCGGTGTGGGCGAGCGGCCCGAACGCGGCCACGCCCGCATTCGCCCAAACTACGTCGATGCGGCCGTGCCGGGCCAGCGTGGCCGCCACCATCTGCTCGCACGCCACCAGCGAGGTGACGTCTGCCGTCACCGCCAGCACGCCGTCGCCGACCGAGCGCGCGACGGCTGCCACGACGTCGGCATCGCAATCGACCAGCACGACCGCGGCGCCGCGGGCATGCAGCGCGCGTGCCGTGGCTTCGCCGATGCCGGACGCGGCGCCCGTGATGACGATGACCTGGCCAGCGAGGGGCGGGGCGCCGCGCGACATCAGCGAAAGGCTCTCACACGCTCATGCGACTTTCGTCACCATCAGATACAGGATCGGCAGTGGCAGCGCGGTCGCGATGGCGCCCGAGATCTGCCAGACTTTAGACAGGCGCAGGTACTCGCTTGTGATGTGGTCGTGGCGCTTGAGCAGCAGCCGCTGCTTGAGCTGGATCGGCACCAGAACGCAGGCCCAGATGAGCCCCGACAGGCCGAACAACAGGTACGACCAGGTGATCCAGCTGTGCGCTGCGTCATCGAAACGGCTCGCCATCATGTGGCCGGTCACGATTACACCGAGTGCGCCAGTCACGGTGAACAGCAGGTCGGTGATGAGCACCAGCTTGTTGCTGAAACGGATGATCTCGTGGCTGCGCGTGCGCTCGGCCAGCGCGGCCCAGGTTCCGCTCACGATCACGTTGCCGAGGAACAGGCATGCCGACAGCACGTGGATCGTCTTGATCGTCGTGCTCATGGGCTGCCCGGCGCAGCAGTATCGGCCGGTGTGCCTTGTTGCTCCGCAGCGGCTTGCTCGGCACGCGCCTCGGCCGACCGCTGCTGCGCACGCTTCACGTCTCGCAGTTGCCACCACGCGAACGCGACGCCGGCCGCCAGGAACGCGAGTCCTTCGAAGAGCTTGAGCGGGAAGCCGTCGAACACGGGGGTTGTCGTGGCAGCGTTTAGCGAACGGAATGGTGGTTTTGTTGCTGCAAGCGCGCGTGCAGGTCACAGGCCCAGGCCATGCGCTCGTCGAAGGTTCGATGCGGCACCGCCCCCACCCTTGAGGCGTGCGCGGCTTGCGCCGCAGCGTCGACGAGGAACTGCACTTCCGGCAGCGCGACCAGCGGCTGCTTCTGCGCCTGCGGCGCGATCACTGCCGCACCGGTGGCGCGGGCGATGAGGGCGAGCTTGCGGCGGCGCGACACCACGGCGCGGTGGTTCACCGAGTCGAGGCCGTCGCGCACGAGCTGGTGGCCGATCTCGGCGTACACCAGGCGCGCCGCGAGGATGGCTGGCCGGCAGTCGCGCGGCAGCGCGGCGATGCCCTGTTCGGCGCGCTCGTACAGCGCATCGGTCACGCGCAGCAAGCGCTGTGTGACGAGCCCGATTGCAGGATTGAAATGCGGCGCCTGCAGCCATGCATCGGCGTCGATGCCGGCGTCGCGCAGCCACGCCCGCGGCAGGTACAGGCGGCCATTGCGGGCATCTTCGCCGACGTCGCGCGCGATGTTCGTGAGCTGCATCGCCACGCCGAGTTCACAGGCTCGTGCGAGTGCCTGCTCGGTGCCGCAGCGCATCACCAGCGCCATCATCGCGCCCACGGTGCCGGCCACCCGCGCGCCGTAAGCCTGCACCTCTTCGATGGTCTCGTAAGTGTGGCCTTGCGCGTCCCACATGAAGCCGTCGAGAAGCGCGTCGAGCAGCGCGCGCGGGATCGAGTGCGAATGGACAACGCGGGCGAGCGCGCGGTCGGCGTCGATGTCGCAGGGGTTGTCGGTGTAGATGGCGTCGAGCCGGTATTGAAGCGTGCTCAACGCGGCAGACGGATCGGCGCCAAGGTCGATCGCGTCGTCAGCGAGGCGGCAGAACGCGTAAATCGCACTCGCCGGTGCGCGCACGCGTTGCGGCAGCAGCAGCGAGGCAGCGAAGAAGGTCTTCGAGCCACCGCGCATCAGCGCGCGGCAGGCCGCGAGGTCGTGGTCGTCCCGGGTCGACTCGACCCAGCGAACCGACACCGTGTCAGACGAATGCATCGACATGTGGCACCACCGTTTCAAGGGCTTTGGCGGACATGAGCACGCCGGGAACGCCGGCTCCTGGATGGGTGCTGGCGCCCACCATGAACAGGCCTTCGATGTCTTCGCTGCGGTTGTGTGGGCGGAACCACGCGCTTTGCAGCAACAACGGTTCCATGCCGAACGCGGCACCTTTGTACGACAGCAGTCGGTCGTGGAAGTCTTGCGGCGTGGTCACGCGCGAAGTGACGATGTGCTGGAGCAGGCCGGGCAGCACGGTGGCCTCGAGCCTGGCTTCAATGCGCTGGCGGTAGGCCTCGGCGTGCTGCGCCCAGTCGGTGCCGCTGTCGAGGTGAGGTACCGGCGAAAGCACATAGAACGCGTCGTGCCCCGGCGGCGCCATGCCGGGGTCGCTGGCGGTTGGGCGGTGCAGGTACAGGCTGAAGTCGTCGGCCAGGTGGTGGCGCTTGAAGATGTCGGTGAGCAGCTCTTTGTAGCGCGGTCCGAGCACCATCATGTGGTGTGGCACGTCGTCGTAGCGTCGGTTGGTCCCGAAGTACCAGACGAACAGGCTCATCGAGTAGCGCTTGCCTTCGATGCGCTTGTCGGTCCAGTGCGGGCGCTGGTCGGCGTCGATCAGGTGCCGGTAGGTCCAGGCGGTGTCGGCATTGCTGACAACGATGTCGGCGTTGATGCGCTCGCCGCTTGCCAGCTCGACACCGACCGCCTTTCGATTTTCGACCACGATGCGCTTCACCTCGGTGTTGCAGCGCACCGGCACGCCGCGCTCGGCGAGCAGGTCGACGAGGCCGCGCACCAGCTCGCCGGTGCCGCCCATGGCCCAGTGCACGCCCCAGCGCCGCTCGAGCGTGTTGATGAGGCTGTACGCGCAGGTCACCGCAAACGGGTTGCCGCCGATCAGCAGCGGGTGAAAGCTCATCACGATGCGCAGCTTGGGGTTCCGCAGGTGGCTGGCGACCATCTGGTAGATGCTGCGCCAGGCCTTCATGCGCACCATCGACGGCATGGCCTTGAAGAGGTCACCGAGGCTGTCGAACGCGACCGGGCCGAGCTCTTCGAAAGCGAGCTTGCAGCAGCGCTCGGATTCTTCAAGGAAGCGCGCATAGCCCGGCAGGTCATCGGGGCTGAAGCGGGCGACTTCTGCACGCATGCGTTCGGGGTCGCCGCTGTAGTCGAACCAGGTTCCGTCGTCGAAGCGGATGCGGTAGAACGGATCGAGCGGCTTCAGCGTAACGTGGTCTGCCAGCGTCTTGCCGCACAGTGCCCACAGTTCTTCGAGCAGGTGCGGCGCGGTCACGATGGTCGGGCCGGCATCGAAGGTGAAGCCGTCTTGCCGCCAGACATAAGCGCGGCCGCCGGGGCCGTCGAGCTTTTCGAGCACCTGCACACGGTAGCCCTTGCAACTCAGCCGGATCGCGGCGGCCAGCCCACCGAAGCCGCTACCGATCACGAGCGCCAGCGGTGCGCCGGCCACCGGTGCCCGCCCGCCCGGCGTGGGCGGCAAGCCGAGGCTACTGGCTTTGAAGTAGCTGTTGTTCATCAGGTTCCCGTTTGGTCTTGGGTGAACTTGCAACAGCCACGGATCGGTGGTCTGTCGCGGCCGGCGGCCGGCCTTCGCGCAGGGCCCAGCGCCACAGCGCCGTGCCCTTGATCGGCAATACCAGCAGCCAGTGCTCGAGGATGGCCGCCGCGAGCATCGTGCCCGCCAGTGCCAGCCCGGTGGCCAGGGCCGGTGGCGTGGCCGCGTCGAGCGCACGCACCACCATCAGCCCCAGCACCAGGCTCGAGGCGGTCACCGACAGCGGGAAGAGCAGGTTGACCGGCCGGCGCCGGAAGAAGCTCTCCAGGTACGCCAGGTGCGGCGGCAGGAACTCCTCGCTCAGGTTGCGCACGCCGAGGAACAGGTTCAGCTTGGCGCTGGTGCGCATCACCCAAAGAACGAGGAACGTCCAGGTGCCGACCTGGTTCGGCGCCCCCCAGGTGATGGCGATGAGCGCGACGCCGACCCCGACGATCCCGAGTTCGTGCCACAAGATGGCCCGCACCGATTGCACGAAGCGTGGCCAGCCTTCGGTGCCGGGTTCGAGCGCCGTCTTGCGCGGGCCGGTGATCCAGCCGCTCAGGAAGCTCAGCTCGTGCCAGCCCCAGAGCAGCAGCGCCGACGTGAACGCACAGTAGGCGTTGGCCACGCTCAGCTGCTTCGCGGTGTGCGCGAGCGCCACGAATGCGGTCAGCGCGAGCAGCGACGACAGCAGCAGGCTCCATCGAAACGTGCCGCGCGGCATGCGATCCAGCAGCAGCACGAGGCCGGTGCTGAACCACCAGATGAACACCGCGAACACGGCGGCGAGGGCAAGGTCGGGCATCGGTCGACGGCGTTGTGCAGTGAGCCGCTGTGGGCCGCTACCAGGCCGGCGCCACGCGCATCTGCCGCGGCAGGTCGTGGCGCTGGACCGGCATCAGGTACAGCCGCGCGAACGTGGCCAGCCCGGCCACGGCCCAACCCGCCTGTTGCAGCCGGCCGATGACACCCCTGCGCGCCTTGGCCGCGTTGATCGCGGTCTGGATGCGGAACAGCCGCGCGAGGCCCGCGCGGAAGGCCGGGTGATCGGTGTCGAGAGAGATCGGGAACACCTGCTTCGAGATCTCGGTGGTGATGCGAAACACGGTGAAGTCGTACTCGTCGCTGTCGAGCCCCATCGCATGGTGCAGCATGGGCCGCGTATGGTCTCGCACGTACATCGTGGCGTACACCGCCAGCAGGAAGAAGCGAATCCAAAGCAGATTCGCACCGCGCAGCAGATGCGGTTGTGACCGCATGATCAGCGCGAACGATTCACCGTGGCGAAACTCGTCGTTGCACCAGCGCTCGAACCAGCGAAAGATCGGGTGGAAGCGCTTGTCGGGGTGGCGTTCGAGCTGGCGGAAGATCGTGATGTAGCGGGCGTAGCCGATCTTCTCGGACAGGTAGGTCGCGTAGAAGATGTACTTCGGCTTGAAGTAGGTGTAGGCCTTGGTGCGCTTCAGGTTCGGCAGGTCCAGGCCGATGCCGAAATCCTTCAGGCTCTGGTTGATGAAACCGGCGTGGCGCGACTCGTCGCGCGTCATGTAGCGCATCAGCGCCTTGATGTCGGGGTTGGTGACGTTCTTCTGGATCTCGTTGTACAGAATGCAGCCCGAGTATTCGCTCGTCACCGAGCTGATGAGAAAGTCGAGGAACTCTTGGCGCAACTCGGGCGAGACCTTGCCGAACACCTCGTTCACCTCGGCCGCGAACTCGGGCGTGCGCTGGAAGTGGTCGTGGTTGTTGTCGCCTTCGTACTCGGCGAGCATCGCGTCCCACTCGGCGCGGATCGGTGACACGTCGATGCGGTCCATCGCCGCGAAGTCGGTGGTGTAGAAGCGCGGGCTCAACAACGAGTTGTCTTTCGCCTTGCTGGCGGCGTCGTCGGCGCTGGCAATCGGGGTGGGGTTCGCGGGGTTGGTCGCGGAAGCGTTGGGGCTGGCCATGGTGGGGTGCTCGGTGGGTGTCAGACGGTCAGCGAACAGAAGGTGTGCCGATTGTCAGAAGTTTGGCGAACTCACCGGCGTTCGTCGGCCCGAAGGCCTCGAGGTCGACGCGGTTGTCGGTCATCGGGTCGAACAGCGTGAGCCCGCCGTCGCTGCGCGCGATCAGCCGGAAGGGCTGCTCCGCGCCCATGCCGCGTGCCCGCCGTTCGCGGGCCAGCGCACGCAGGGCGCCGCGCACGAAGCCCTGTTCGCCCTGCACCGACGTCACTTGCACCCCACTGCGGCCGTCGATCACGGCGATGCTGCCATCGGGCCGGTCTTCGAAACGCAGCGGGCGCTCCATCGCCGCCGCCGCTGCGCGCTGGTCGGGGCCGTTGCCGGTGATGCGCACCAAGCCGACGCTGATCAAGGTGAACGCGATCAGAGCGCCGGCGCCGATCAGGAACCAGCGCGGGAAGCTGTCGGGGCGTGATGGCGCAGCGGGTGTTGTGGGCAGGCTCATGTGGGGCTCGGTTGCCATTGCTGCGGCGACGCTGCGGCCTGCACAACGTACGCTGCGCCGACCGGTGCGGCATGCGGTGCGAGGCGCTCGGTTGCCGGTGCCGCAAGCGAGGCCATCTGCACCCCGGTGGCCTGCACCCAGGCGCTGGACAACAGGGCTGCCACACGCGCGGCGTCAGGCACCGAACGCAAGGCGGGCTCGGGGCGTGCCAGACGCCATGCGCGCACGTGCGGCCACAGGTGCAGCCACGCGATGTGGTCCTTGGCGTCGAGCGTGAGCACGATGTCACCGAACGCGCTGCCGCGCTCGCGTAAAGCGGCCGACTCGATGCGCCGCAGCGGCAGGTTGAAGGTGAGCGTGAGGACGATCCCCACGCGCATCACGACGCGCTTGTCGGTCAATGTGTAGACCGTGGTGCGTGCACTCAACCAGGCCAACGCCGCCACGCTCGCGAGTGCCGCCACGGCCAGTGCTGCTGGCACCAGCAGCGAGTACAAGGCCTCACCCACCGAGCCACCGTCGGACACGACGAACGCGGCGCGCAATGCCAGCATCGCGGCGAAGTACGCGACGAGTTGCACCCAGTGAAAGCCGTGCCGCGCCAGTGCATGGAAGTCGGGCGAGCCTTGCCAGAGGATGCGCTCGTCCGCGGGCAGGCTTTCGGGCAGCCCGTATTCGGGTTCGAACTCGTGTTCGTGCCCGTTGCCGAGCCCGTGTTGGTTTGGGGTGTTGTCGGTGGTCATGCGGCCTCCAGAGGCATCAGATCAAGGGCTCGCTGCGCTGCGGCTCGGCATACAGGGTACCGGCGCCGTAGTACGCGCAGACCTTCTCTTCTTCGAGGAAGGTGATCTGGTCGGGGTGGCGGGTGCGCGGTACGTTGGCGATCTGGTGACCGAGGAGCGAGTTGACCTCGATGCGGTCCTTGCGGATGCGCGCGAACGGGATCGGCAGCAGCACGTTCGGCCCGAGTGCAGCGTTCGCCACGGTCACTTCGAGGTAGCGCACCAGCATCTCGGCGCGGTCGAGCCACAGCTCGCGCACCGTGCCGCCTTGCTTGCCGTCGGCGCCGAACACCGGCAGGCCGCGCGGGTCCGTGTCCTGCCTCGCCACGTCGCAGCCGGCGGCCACGCGCAGCGGCACGATCTTCACGTCACCATGCACGGTCATATCGGGCTTGTCGGCGCGCAGGGCATAGGCGCCCGGGCCGGCATTGGATGCCATCGGGTCGCCGGTGGGCTCGATCGGCGATCCGGGCGATGGCCCGGTCGTCACGGCGGAGATCTTCAGCTCGGGCCGGTGCAGTTCAGGCACCGTGACCGAGCTGCCGTCGGCGAGCTTGTACGTCTTCGGCGACGGGATCGGCCAGCCGTTGACGGGCGCGCGGCCGAGGCTGTCGGACTCCATCGGGTAGCCCTCGCGATGGCCCTCGCGCACAAGGTAGTAGATCAGCCCGGCGAAGAACAGCCAGAACGCGTAAAGCAGGATCTGGGCGAGGTCCACATAGCGGGTGATGGCGCCGAATTCCATGGTCTCTTCTCCTCTGTGGTGACGCTTGAAAGGTGCGTGGTGAATGCGGGGCAAGAACGACTAGCGCTTCAGGTCTGCAAGACCGTAGGTTCGCGGTGCGACCGGTGGGGTCACTCGGGCACGCCGCCCGACGAGCGGGCCCATGACCACCAGGGTTGCAAACAGCAGCACGATCTCGAGGTGATAAACGGCGCTGTAGCCGGTGGCCGGCGCGGCGAGTGCGCTGCCCAGCACGCCTTGCGTGGCGAGGCTCGAGACACCGTCGCGCAGTGCCCCACCGAAAAACATGGCCAGGCCCGCAGCCGTGGACTGAACGGCGCCCCAGACACCCAGCGCGAGGCCGACGAAGCCGCCTTCTTCGAGCCGCATCGCTGCGGACAAGGTGCCGATCGCGAACATGCCGCCGCCGAAGCCGATGCCGAGCGCACCGGTGCGAAACACCCACCCGGCGTCGAGCGGTGCCGCCAGGATCACGGCCGCGAAAGCCGGCAGGCCGGCGAGCACGCCGTAGCAGGCCAGACGCAGCGGGTCGGCGCCACGCGCCAGCAGGCGCCCCGCCACCACGAAGCCGATCAGCGCGCCGCCGGCGAGCATGGCGGTCAACGCGCTGGTCGCGCCGACGCTCAGTTGCAGGATCTCGCCGCCGTACGGTTCGAGCACGATGTCTTGCATGTTGAACGCGAGCGTGCCGAGGCCCGTGGCCCACAGGAAGCGGCGTACGCGCGGGCCCGCGATGAAGCGGCGCCACACGACCGCGAATGGTGGCGGCGCCACGTGTTTTGTTTCCGCCGCGCGCTGCGGGTTGCGCGGCTCTTGCTTCCACAGCGCAATGGCGTTCAGGAACAGCACGACCAGCGCCGTGCCCTGCACGACCTGAACCAGCTTCTGCGGGCTGAAGTCGGCGAGCAGGGCACTGAAAACGACACTGGCACCCACGGCACCAACCAGCAGCATCACATACATCAGCGCCACGACCTTTGGCCGTGTCTCGGCGCTCGCCTGGTCGGTTGCGAGCGCGAGACCGGCGGTCTGCGAGGTTTGCAGACCGGCGCCGACGGTCAGGAAGGCAAGGGCCGCGGCCGCCTGGCCGAACCACGCCGGGACCGGCACCGCGCCCTGGCCCGACAAGACGAGCAACGCGAACGGCATGACCGCGAGCCCGAAGAACTGGATCAGCGTGCCACCCCACATGTAGGGCACGCGCTTCCAGCCGAAGGCGGAGCGGTGGGTGTCGGAGTGATACCCGGTCACGGCGCGGAACGGCGCCACCAGCATGGGCAACGCGAGCATCAACGACACCAGCCACGCGGCGACACCCAGCTCGACGATCATGACCCGGTTCAGCGTGCCGATGAGCAGCGCCGTGGTGATCCCCATCGACACCTTGAACAGCGACAGACGCAACAACCGCGGCAACGGCAGGTCGGCACTGGCCACGTCGGCAAACGGCAGCCAGCGTGGGTCGAGCTGCTTGACGAAGCGGCTGAAGCGTGCGGCTTTCATGTGCGGCTCAGCTCCAGCGCATGCGATTTGTAGAAGCCGCTGGACACCCGCTGAGAGCGGGCGGTGCGGAAGGCGTCGAGCGCCGGCTCGGCCTTGAGGCGGCGCAGCAGTTCGTTCGGCGCCACGGGCACGACCGACGGTGCACGGTCGCCTTTCGGGAACAGCCGGCCGACGCGCCGCATCGCGAGCAAGAGCGGCGTGCCGGGGACGAAGGTGAACAGCACGGCGCGCTCGGTGCGCTGCGCCAGGCCCGCCAGCACGCGCACCGCGTCCTCGGCCTCGTAGTGGATCACCGAGTCCATGCCGACCACGTAGTCGAAGCGGCCCAGGGCCGGGTCGAGCATGTCGCCGGAGCGGAATGCGATGCGGCTCGCAAGTGCCGCAGGAAGGCGCTCGCGCGCAATGCCGACGAGCGTGGGCGACAGGTCGATGGCCACCACCTGCGCGCCGCGTTTCGCCGCCTCGATGGCCAACGCCCCGGTGCCACAACCGGCGTCGAGCAAGCGCATGCCGTGCATGTCGGCGGGCAGCCAGCCGAGCAGGGTGGTCCGCATCTCGTCACGCCCGGCCCGCACGCTGGCGCGAATGCGCCCGACCGGCGCGGTTGATGTCAAGCGTTCCCATGCCTTGACGGCGGTGCGATCGAAATAGGTTTCGATCTCGCCGCGGCGTTGCGTGTAAGTGCCTTGTGCCATCAGTCGAAGCCCAGCAGGTCGAAGATGTCGCGGTCTTTCATCGGCACCGCGTTCAGTGGCTCCGAGCCGAGCCACAGCGACGCCGCCAGGCGCATGTATTCCTTCTGCACCGCCTCGAGTTCGGGCGAATACTCCATCTCGAAGAGGGTCGACTTCTTCAGGCGGCTGCGGCGAATCACGTCGAGGTCGGGGAAGTGCGCCGCCAGCTTCAGGCCGATCTTGTTGTTGTACTTGTCGATCTGATCGGTGTCCTTGCTGCGGTTGGCGATCACACCACCGAGCCGCACGTTGTAGTTCTTCGCTTTAGCGCCGATGGCCTGCACGATGCGGTTCATCGCGAAGATCGAATCGAAGTCGTTGGCGGTGACGATGAGCGCGCGGTCGGCGTGCTGCAAGGGGGCTGCGAAGCCACCACAGACCACGTCGCCGAGCACGTCGAAGATCACCACGTCGGTGTCTTCGAGCAGGTGGTGTTCCTTCAGCAGCTTGACCGTCTGGCCGACCACGTAGCCGCCGCAGCCGGTGCCTGCGGGCGGGCCGCCCGCCTCGACGCACATCACGCCGTTGTAGCCTTCGAAGACAAAGTCTTCGACGCGCAGCTCCTCGGCATGGAAGTCGACCGACTCCAGCACGTCGATCACTGTCGGCAGCATCTTCTTCGTCAACGTGAAGGTCGAGTCGTGCTTCGGGTCGCAGCCGATCTGCAGCACGCGCTTGCCCATCTTGCTGAACGCGGCCGACAGGTTGCTCGACGTGGTGCTCTTGCCGATGCCGCCCTTGCCGTAGATCGCGAACACCTTGGCGTTGCCGATCTTCACGTTCTCGTCGAGCTGGACCTGAACGCTGCCTTCACCGTCGGCCCGCAAATTCTTGCGGACGCCGGGCGCCTTGATGTCGGGAAACGGAACGGTTGTCGTACTCATGCAGTCACTCCTTCGGTCGCTTCCGCGAACACGCCTTCGAGCCGGTCTTCAAGCTCCTCGCCGGCCCGGCGCAATGCTTCGAGCATCTTTGCGTCAGGCGTCCAAAACTTTCTGTCAGAGGCTTCCAGCAGCCGGTTCGCCACGCGGGCCGATGCGGTGGGGTTCAGCTTCGCGAGCCGCTCGCGCATGGCCGGGTCGAGCATGAAGGTCTCGCTCAGTTGCTGATAGACCCAGGGCTGCACCTGGCCGGTGGTGGCCGACCAGCCCATCGTGTTCGTCACGTGCACCTCGATCTGGCGCACGCCTTCGTAGCCGTGGGCCAGCATGCCTTCGTACCACTTCGGGTTGAGCATGCGGGTGCGGGTTTCGAGCGCCACCTGCTCGCTGAGCGTGCGAACGATGCCGCCGCCCGAGCTGTCGTTCGTCTGGTCGCCGATGTAGACGGGCGCGACCTTTGCGTCCGGGCCTTCTAGCGTCGATTTCGCGCGCTTGATCGCGCGGCTGATGCCGCCCAGCGTATCGAAGTAGGTGTCGACGGTGGTCACACCGAGCTCGACCGAGTCGAGGTTCTGGTACGCGAGCTGCACGCCGGCGAGCACGCTCTTCAGCAGCGCGCCCTGCTGCACCGGCCGGCCGCTGCGACCGTAGGCGAAGCCCTTGCGGCGCGAGTAGGTCTCGGCGAGTTCGTCTTCCTCTTCCCAGCGGCTGTTGTCGACCAGGCTGTTCACGTTCGAGCCGTAAGCGCCTTCGGCGTTGCCGAACACCCGCAGTGCGGCGGTTTCCAGGTCGCAACCGTGCTCGGCCATGTGGGCCAGCGAATGCTTGCGGATGAAGTTGCGCTCAACGGGTTCGTCGGCGCTCGCCGCCATGAAGGCCGCTTCGGCGAGCAGCTTCACTTGCAGCGGCAGCAGGTCGCGGAAGATGCCGGACAGCGTGATCACCACGTCGACACGCGGCTGCGTGAGCTGTTCGAGCGGGATCAGCTCGGCCCCTGCCAGCCGGCCATAACTGTCGAAGCGTGGCTTCGTGCCCATCAGCGCCAGTGCTTGCGCAATCGGCGCGCCTTCGCTCTTGAGGTTGTCGGTGCCCCACAGCACGAGGGCGATGGACTCGGGGAAGGCGTTGCCGTCGGCAACGTGCCGGTCGATCAAGCGCTGCGCCTGGCGCGCGCCGTCCTTGACCGCGTAGTTGCTGGGAATGCGAAACGGGTCGAAGCCGTGGAGGTTCCGGCCCGTGGGCAGGATGGCCGGTGTGCGCAGCAGGTCACCGCCCGGTGCCGGCCGCATGAACCGGCCGTCGAGCGCGCGGATGATGCCGGCGAGTTCATGGTCTTGCGCCAGCAGCACGTCGATGGCGGCGAGCTCGGTCAGCAGCGCGAGCGTGGCGGCGTCAGGGGCGATGCCGCCGATGGCACACGCAGCGGCCGGCGACTGGCCTTCGACCAGCGCCTCGATGGCAGCGCGCTCCGGTCGCGTGCCGTGCGAGGCCTCGGCGGTGGCGAGCAGCATGTCGACGCGCTCCAGCTTCGTCGGCGCGCGGCCGACCACGTGCAGGCCGTGCGGGATCAGCGTGTATTCGAGCTCGCGCACGGCGTCGTTGAGTTGCGCGACCTTCGCCACGTCATCGCCCCATGCCGGCTCGGGCGTTGCGAGGTTCAACACCGCGGCTTGTGCCTGGATCAGCAACGTCAATTCGCCGCGCTCGATGGCGGCTTCGGGCTCCAGGCCGCGGTAGCGGTCGAGCAGGGCCTTCAGATCGACGAGGCCCTTGTACAGGCCGGCTTGTGCGACCGGCGGCGTGATGTAGCTGATCAGCGTGGCGGCGGCGCGGCGCTTGGCGATCGTGCCTTCCGACGGGTTGTTCGACGCGTAGAGGTAGAAGTTCGGCAGGTCGCCGATCATGCGGTCGGGCCAGCATGCGCCCGACATGCCGGACTGCTTGCCGGGCATGAATTCGAGCGCGCCGTGCGTGCCGAAGTGCAGCACCGCATTGGCGCCGAAGTCTTGCTTCAACCAGCGGTAGAAGGCCGAGAAGGCGTGCGTGGGCGCGAAGCCCTTCTCGAACAGCAGGCGCATCGGGTCGCCCTCATAGCCGAACGCGGGTTGGATGCCGACGAAGACGTTGCCGAAGCGCTCGCCGAGCACGAAGATCTCGCGTCCGTTGCTCTGCTGGCGGCCAGGCGCCGGGCCCCATTGCTTCTCGATCTCCTTGAGCCAGCGCTCCTGCTTCACGTGCTTGTCGGTGGGGATGCGCGCATGCACGTTGGCGGGTGCGCCGAACATGTCGGCGTTGCCGTGGATGACACGGTTGCGCAGTTCATCGACGCTCGCCGGCAGCTCGACCGTGTAGCCCTCGCGCTGCATCTCGGCAAGCGTGTTGTAGAGCGACTCGAATACCGACAGGAAAGCCGCAGTGCCGGTGTTGCCGGCGTTCGGCGGGAAGTTGAAGATGACCGCCGCCACCTTGCGCTCGGCGCGTTGCGAGCGCCGCAGGTCGATGAGCTTGCCGACGCGTGCGGCCAGCATGTCGGCCCGTTCCGAGCAGGTTCGCATGTCGTGCTCGTCGTCGGACATCACGAACTTGCAGGAGCGCTCGCAGCCGGTGCAACTGATGCCGGTGGCATCGGCACGACCACCGAACATCATGTTGCCGGTGGCGCCATCGAGCTCGGGAATGGCCACCATCATGGTGCTCTCGACCGGCATGAAGCCGCGCTCCGAGCCGCCCCATTGCTCGAGCGTCTGGAACTCGACCGGGGCGACGGCGATGTAAGGCACGTCGAGTTGCGCGAGCACGTCTTCAGCCGCCTTCGAGTCGTTGTAGGCCGGGCCGCCGACGAGCGAGAAGCCGGTCAGCGAGACCATCGCGTCGATCACCGTGCGGCCGTCGCGCACGAAGAACTTGTCGATCGCGGGGCGCGAGTCCAGACCGGTCGCGAAGGCCGGAATCACCTTCATGCCGCGGGCTTCGAGAGCCGTGATCACGCCGTCGTAGTGGCCGGTGTTGCCGGCCAGCAGGTACGAGCGCATCAGCAGCAGGCCGACAGTGCCGCGCTGGCCCGTGGTGGCGACGAGCGGGAACTGAGCCGCGTGGTCCGCCAGGCGGCCCGGCAGGCGTGGGTGGTAGACGCCGACCTCGGGGTACTCGACCGGTGCGTTGCTCTTGACCGCACCGCGCAGGCTGCTCCGCGCGCCGCCGGCGTAGCGGTCGACGAGGAAGCGGACCAGGTTCGAAATGTTGTCTTCGGAGCCGGCGAGCCAGTACTGCAGCGTCAGGAAATAGGCGCGCACGTCCTGCGCGGTGCCAGGAATGAAGCGCAGGATCTTGGGCAGGCGGCGCAGCATCTTCATCTGCTGCGCGCCGGCGGTGCCCTTGCTCGCGTCGGAACCGTCTTTCGAGCTTTCAGCCGGGCTCTTTCCGCGCAGGCGCTTGAGCAGGGCCATCGGGCCGCTGGTCTTGCCGTCCATGCTGAACTTGCCCATGCGGGTGAGCTTCATCACCTCGCCGGCCGACATGGCGCACACCATGGCGTCGCAGGCCTCGCGCCGCGCCTTCAGGGCCGGCAGCACCGGGAGGTAATGCGCCTCCATGAAGAGCATGGTGGCGATGACGATGTCGCCGCCGGCAATGTCGGCATTGCAGCGCGCCAGCAAGTCGGGCGAATCGCCGAATTCGGAGGCGCAGTGCACCGTGAGCGACAGGCCGGGCACGGCCTTCGCGAGTGCGCGCTGCGCGCGTTGCGCGGCGCCGGCCATGTGGCTGTCCATGGTGACCAGCACCACGTTGCAGGGAACGGCATCCCTGGCGCTGCGCGCGCTCTTCCCTGACGCCGGTACCAGGCGCGGCGACAAGGCCGACGACAGGCCCTTAGCGGCCGAAGTGAGCTTTAGCATCGTAGAGAGTCTCCACAGTGATCGTGGCGATTCCGCGTTCGTTGGCGAACCGCTCGGTGTTGCGGCGCGCCTTGCCGCGAACGAAGAATGGGATCTTGCGCAATTCGTTTTCTGCGTCCACGGCCCAGGCCGCGACGATGATCTGGGCGGGCTCGGCGGCGGCGTGTGCGGCTTGCACTGCGGCCGCCGCCGGCTGATCTGCTGCGACCGGGGCGGGGAGTGGCGTCGCGAGCGGCGACTCTTCCGCGACCGCGACCGCGACCGCGACCGCGCTCGTGGCAGCCGGCGCTGCTCGTGAATGACCCAGGTGCGATGCGGCGGCACCGTCGTGAAACTCGAAGTCTCCGCGGAACATGGTGAGCAAGTGTTCTTCGAGACCCATCATCAGCGGGTGCACCCAGGTGTCGAAAAGCACGTTCGCACCCTCGAAGCCCATCTGCGGCGAGTAGCGGGCCGGGAAGTCCTGCACGTGCATGGGCGCCGAGATCATGGCGCACGGCACGCCCAGGCGTTTGGCGATGTGGCGCTCCATCTGCGTGCCCAGCAGCAACTCGACCTGTAGCTCGGCGACGCGCGCCTCGACTTCGAGGTAGTCGTCGGTGATCAGCGCCTCGACGCCGTACTTCGCCGCAGCGTCGCGAACATCGCGCGCGAACTCGCGGCTGTAGGTGCCGATGCCGACCACCTGGAAGCCGAGCTCGTCGGACGCCACACGGGCGGCGGCAATGGCATGCGTGGCATCGCCGAACACGAACACGCGCTTGTTGGTGAGGTAGGTGGAATCGACCGAGCGCGAGTACCAGGTCGAGTTCGAAGTGACGGCGGCGAGCGCCTGGGTGGCGTCGATGCCGGCGAGCGCGGCTACCTCGTGGATGAACTCGCGGGTAGCGCCCACGCCGATGGGGATGGTCTTGGTCACCGGCTGCGCGAAGCTTCGGGCCAGCCACTGCGCGGCCTGGCCTGCGACCTCGGGGTAGAGCATCACATTGAAGTCGGCGTCGCCCAGGCGCGCCAGGTCGTCGGGCGTGGCGCCGAGCGGGGCAACCACGTTCACATCGACACCCATCTGCGCGAGCAGGCCGGTGATCTCGCGCACGTCATCGCGGTGGCGGAAGCCGAGTGCACTGGCGCCGAGAAGGTTGCAGGTCGGGCGGCGATCCGCAGGCCGCGCCGGGCGAGCAACGCCCGGCTTCAGGGCATGCGGGCCAGCCAGCGCACGGACCATTTGATAGAACGTTTCGGAAGCGCCCCAGTTCTCTTTGCGCTGGTAGGCCGGCAGTTCGAGCGCGACCACCGGGATCGGCAGGTCGAGCGCCTTGGCCAAGCCACCCGGGTCGTCCTGAATCAGCTCGGCGGTGCACGACGCGCCGACCATCATCGCCTTCGGCTTGAAGCGCTCGTACGCATCGCGCGCGGCGGTCTTGAAGAGCTCGGCCGTGTCACCGCCGAGGTCGCGCGCCTGGAACGTGGTGTAGGTGACCGGCGGGCGCTTCTTGAGCCGCTCGATCATCGTGAACAGCAGGTCGGCGTAGGTGTCGCCCTGGGGTGCATGCAGCACGTAGTGCACGCCTTCCATGGCGGTGGCCACGCGCATCGCGCCGATGTGCGGCGGGCCTTCGTACGTCCAGAGCGTGAGTTGCATGGCGGGGTTGCTTGGGGATGTGCCCGGCGACAGTGGCCTAGGCCACCAGCTTCAGGCGGCGCACCAGCGGCCGCGCGAACAGTTCGGCCAAGTCGGCCGCCTGGTCGTAGCCGTGGATGGGGGTGAAGACGAGCTCGATGGCCCACTTCGTTGTCATGCCTTCGGCTTCGAGCGGGTTCGCCAGGCCCAGGCCGCACACCGTGATGTCGGGTTTGGCGGCGCGGCAGCGGTCGAGCTGGTTCTCGACGTGCTGGCCTTCCGAGAGCACCGTGCCGTCGGGCAGCAACGCCAGCTCTTCGGCCAGATGCTGGCGGTGCAGGTAGGGCGTGCCGACCTCGACCAGCACCATGCCGAGCTCGCGCGAGAGGAAACGTGCAATCGGGATCTCGAGCTGCGAGTCGGGGAAGAAGAAGATGCGTTTGCCGGCGAGCTGGCTGCGCAGGCGGGCCAGGGCGCTGATGGCGCGCTGGCGGCCCGGATCGACCGCCTGCTCGAAGTGCGCAGCGCTCACGCCGAACGCGGTGGCGGCGGCCTGCAGCCAGGCGGTCGTGCCTTCGGCGCCGAGCGGGAAGGGCGCTGCCAGGCGCTGGGCGCCACGCGCTTCGAGCGCACGTGCGGTGTCGGCAAGAAAGGGCTGTGCCAGCAGGAAGCGCGTGTGGGTGCCGACGCTTGGCAGGTCGCTCGCGTTGCGTGGCGGGAAGAAGCGAACCGGGCCGATGCCGAGCTGCTTGAACAAGCGCATGAACTGGTCTTCGACCACGTCGGCCAGGGTGCCGACAACCAGCAGTGCCGGGGCTTCGGTGTTGGCGGCCGCCGGCAAGGAAGGCAATGAAGGAACAAGCGCCGCAAGGCAGGCGTCTTCTCCCTGTGTGAATGTGGTCTCGATGCCGCTGCCCGAGTAGTTGAGCACCCGCACGTTCGGCGAGAAGCCCTGCGACAGCCGCTGCGCTGCACGTGCCAGATCGAGCTTGATGACTTCCGACGGGCACGAGCCGACGAGGAACAGCAGCTTGATCTCGGGCCGGCGCTCCAGCAGCCGGGTGACCACGCGGTCGAGTTCGCTGTTCACGTCGGCCAGGCCGGCGAGGTCGCGCTCGTCGATGATCGCGGTGGCGAACCGCGGCTCGGCGAAGATCATCACGCCGGCCGCGCTCTGGACCAGGTGCGCACAGGTGCGCGAGCCGACCACGAGGAAGAAGGCGTCCTGGATCTTGCGGTGCAGCCAGATGATGCCGGTCAGCCCGCAGAACACCTCGCGCTGGCCCCGCTCGCGCAAGACCGGCGCATCGGTGCAGCCGTTGCCGGCCTCGGCGCGGATCGGGATGACGGGGCTCATGCGGCAACCCCGCCGTTGTTCGCCATGAGGCTGCGCCGCGCCATGTCGAGCCGCGCCGCGCGCAGCTTCAGGATGAACTGGGTGGCGTTGATGACATAGGTGGCGTACGCCGCCAGCGCCAGGAACATCAGCGAGCGCGGGCTCAGCGCGCCGGTGGCCAGTGCCACCAGGTAAGCCGTGTGCAAGGCCAACACCAGCATGCTGAACACGTCTTCCCAATAGAACGCCGGCGCGAAGAGGTAGACGCCGTAGACGTCCTTCTCCCACAGGCAGCCGGTCAACATGATCGTGTACAGCGCGAGCGTCTTCACGACGACGGAGGCGTTCGCGGCCTCCAGGCCGGTGCCGTTGACGAGATACCGAAGCACCAGCCCGAGGCTGACGAGGAACACGACGAACTGCAGCGGCGCCAGCAACCCTTGCACCAGCGTCCAGCGCGAGGCGTCGCGCCGTTTGCGTTGTTCGGCGGTGTACAGGGTTGACGAGGGCTGCGTGTCAGATGCCATGGGAGCGAATCTAGACCGACCCCCACGGAATGTCAACAGTACTTGACGTAAATCTAGATTGACATTAAATTGGAGTTGTCAGACACGCTTTACGCCGAGTTGTTTGTTCGCCGTTGTGCTGCGCAGTTCGCGACAGCCCGGGGCTGGATGTGGAGTTACACATGGATCGATCGAGGCTGGATGGCAATTCGTCGGATGCAGCCCGCAGCGAGTCATGGCCTTCGGACGGCTCGTCTGCATTGCACAGTGCGTGGTTGCCGCAGCCCGAGCGAGTTGCGCCTGACGACGACCACGACGAACGCATGGCCTGGCTGCTGCGCACCATCGAAGCCGAGATCATTCCGCGGCTGATGTTCGCGCATCACCTGGGCAACCCATCAGATGCAGCGCCCTCAGATGACCGCGTCGTTCCAAACGCCGACGATGTCGCCGATTTCGCCGCCGTGGTGATCGGCAACGACGCGGCCGATACGGCCGAATATGTCGAAGCCCGCCGTACCGAAGGCATGGCGCTGGAGACGATCTACATGGACCTGCTCGCCCCGGCAGCGCGCCGCCTCGGCGCGCTGTGGGAATGCGATCAGTGCGACTTCACGCAGGTCACGCTCGGCCTGTGGCGCATCCAGCAGGTGATGTACGACTTGAGCCCCGCATTCCGGCGCGACGCAGCCACACCGCCGCGGGTGCGCCATGCCATGCTTGCGGCAATGCCGGGCTCGCAGCACACGCTGGGCTTGTTCATGGTGTCCGAGTTCTTCAGTCGTGCCGGCTGGCAGGTCTGGAGCGAACCGGGCGCAAGCGTTGAACAGATCGTGGCCGCCGTGAGCGACGAGTGGTTCGACATGGTCGGCTTCTCCATCGGCACGGAGCTTCAGTTCGAGGCGCTGGCAGCGACAATCCGGCGCGTGCGCAAGGCCTCACGAAACCCGCAGGTCTGCGTGATGGTGGGTGGGCCGCTCATCAGCGACCACCCGGCCCATGTTGCGCTTGTCGGCGCCGACGCTGCTGCCACCAACGCTGCGCATGCCGTTGCACAGGCCGAGCAGTGGATTTCCGACCACGCGCGCCTGCGGGGTGGTTTGACAACCGGACCACTGAAGTCTCAATGCACCTGACCCTCCCGACCCACAACCGACCCGCACCGCTTACTGTGAAAACCCCGGACCCGGCCCCCCCCACACCCTCAAGCTTCGATACAGACGCTGCCATGCGTTTGGTCGCTGCTGCCGTCGACGTGGCATTGATCGTCGACGGCAAAGGCGTGATCCGGGACGTCTCCATCGGCGGCGCCGACTTCAAACTCGATGGCTCACGCGACTGGGTTGGCCGCTCGTGGGAAGAGACCGTCAGCATCGAGAGCCGCGCGAAGGTCGCTTCGCTGCTGCGCGAGGCGGGCACCAGCACGTCGCGCAAGTGGCGGCACATCAACTACCCGTCCAGCAAGGGCGGGGATGTGCCGGTCATGTACTCGGCCATTCAGATCGGGACCGACGGCCGCATCATGGCGTTCGGGCGGGACATGCGCGCCTTGTCGGTGCTGCAGGAGCGCCTGGTCGCTGCCCAGCAATCGATGGAGCGCGACTACCTGCGGCTGCGCCACATGGAGACGCGCTACCGGGTGCTGTTCGAGCTGTCGTCCGAATCGGTGCTGATCGTCGAAGCCACGACGCAGAAGGTTGCCGAGGCGAACCCGGCGGCGTCGACGGTCATCGGCGAGCCGGTCAAGCGCATCGTCGGGCGGGCGTTCGCCGACTGTTTTGATTCCGCCAGCCAGCCGGCCGTGCTCGCGATGCTCGGTGGAGTGCGCTCCGGGGGTCAGGCCGATGAAGTCAAGGCCCGGCTTGCCACTGAGCGCTGGGAGCTGACGGTGTCGGCATCGCTGTTCCGCCAGGAGAACAACTCGTTCTTCCTGGTGCGCCTGGCGCCGACCCAGGCCGACAGCATCGAGCGGCGCAACACCAGCAACGAGGCGATGCTGCTGAAGGCAGTCGAAAGCGTGCCCGATGGCTTTGTGGTCACTAACCTGCTCGGCCAGGTCCTGACCGCCAACTCGGCCTTCATCGAGATGACGCAACTCGCCACCGGCGCGCAACTCGAGGGTGAGTCCATCGACCGGTGGCTGGGCGGTGCCGGTGTCGACCTGAACGTGCTGCTCGCGAACCTGCGCCAGCACGGGTCGGTGCGGCTGTTCTCGACCACGTTGCGCGGCCACTATGGGCTTGTCACGCCGGTCGAGATCTCTGCCACTTCGGTGCCCCACGCCGAACTGCCGTGTCTTGGTTTCAGTGTGCGCGACATTGGCCGGCGCCTTGCGCCACAGGCCAAGCGCGGTGCGCGCGAGTTGCCGCGTTCGGCGGCCCAGCTCACCGAGCTCGTCGGTCGGGTGCCCTTGCGCGACATCGTCGGCGAGACCACTGACCTGATCGAGCAACTGTGCATCGAGGCCGCGCTCGAACTCACCAGCGACAACCGCGCGTCGGCGTCGGAGATGTTGGGTCTGTCGCGGCAAAGCCTGTACGTGAAGCTGCGCCGCTACGGCCTGGGTGATCTGGGCGGCAGCGATGGCGACAAGTGATGGCGAAGCCTGGCTCGATGCTGGCCACGCCGCCGGAACGCCGCGCGTCGCAGCCACCGAACTGAACGGCACCCCACCCATGTCCTACGGTCGAACCAGCCTGATGCCTTACCCGGCGCCGTCGGTGGTTGCCGAGTTGTTCAAGCCGATCACCTGGTTCCCGCCGATGTGGGCGTTCGGCTGCGGTGTGGTGGCCTCGGGCGTGCCGATGCAGGGCCTGTGGACGCTGCTGCTGATCGGCGTGTTGCTCGCCGGCCCGCTCGTGTGCGCCACGAGCCAGGCGGTGAACGACTGGTTCGACCGCCACGTCGACGCCATCAACGAACCGCAACGGCCGATCCCGTCAGGCCGCATGCCAGGGCGTTGGGGCCTGTACATCGCGGTGGCATGGACCGTTCTGTCGCTTGTCGTCGCAACTGCGCTCGGCCCCTGGGGCTTCGGCGCTGCGGCGTTCGGGTTGCTGCTGGCCTGGGCCTACAGCGCACCCCCCGTGCGCCTCAAGTCGAACGGCTGGTGGGGCAATGCCGCCTGCGGCCTGTGCTACGAAGGCCTGGCCTGGGCCACCGGCGCCGCGGTCATGGCCGGGGGCAGCATGCCGAGCATGCGTTCGCTGGCACTCGCTGCGCTCTACAGCGCCGGTGCGCACGGCATCATGACGCTGAACGACTTCAAGGCCGTTGAGGGTGATCGCCAGATGGGTGTCGGCTCGTTGCCCGTGCGTCTGGGCATTGTGCGCGCAGCTCACGCGGCCTGCTGGATCATGGCGCTGCCCCAGGTCGCCGTGGTCGCACTGCTGGTGCAGTGGGGCCAGCCACTCCATGCGCTTGGCATCGGCGGGCTGCTGCTGGTTCAGGTCTTGATGATGAAACGCTTCACTGACGCGCCGGTCGAGCGCGCGCTCTGGTACAGCGGTTTCGGTGTGCCGCTGTTCGTGAGCGGCATGATGGTCAGCGCCTTCGCACTGCGTTCCGGCGCAGGCATGCCGTGAATGCGCCGATGTTCAACGTTGATGCGGCGCAGCGCGCCTGTCGGGAGACTCCAATGACACAACCTGAAATCTTCGACGTGGTCGTCATCGGTGGTGGCCCCGCCGGCGCGACCGCAGCCCACGACCTCGCGCGCCAGGGGCACTCGGTGCTGCTGCTCGACCGCGCAGGGCGCATCAAGCCTTGCGGCGGCGCCATACCGCCGCGACTCATCAAGGACTTCGCCATTCCCGATGCGCTGCTGGTGGCCCGCGCCACGTCGGCGCGAATGATCTCACCCACCGACAAGCGCGTGGACATCCCGATCGAGGGCGGCTTCGTCGGCATGGTCAATCGCGAGGAGTTCGACGAGTGGCTGCGCACACGCGCCGCCGGCAGTGGTGCGGTGCGGCGCACCGGCGTGTTCGAGAACATCACCCGGGGCCCTGACGGCATCAGCGTCGTCAACTACCGGCCGCCGGCGCGCGAGGCCGGTGTGCCATCGGCCAGCGTCGGCGTGCGCGCCCGCGCGATCATCGGTGCCGACGGCGCGCGCTCGCAAGTGGCGCGCCAGAACGTGCCCGGTGCCGAGCGCACGCGCTATGTGTTCGCATACCACGAGATCATCAAGAAGCCCGCGCAGCCCGGTGCCGACTACGACGCCTCACGCTGCGACGTTTACTACCGCGGCAAGCTGTCGCCCGACTTCTACGGTTGGGTCTTCCCGCACGGCGACACCATGAGCGTGGGCACCGGCAGTGCCGACAAGGGCTTCTCGCTGCGCGGCGCCGTCGGCGGCCTGCGCGACGCGGCCGGGCTGGTCGGCACCGAGACACTGCGCCGCGAAGGCGCGCCGATTCCGATGAAGCCGCTGCCACGCTGGGACAACGGCCGAGACCTGGTGCTGGCCGGCGACGCTGCCGGCGTGGTGGCGCCCGCTTCCGGCGAAGGCATCTACTACGCGATGGCGTGCGGCCGCATGGCGGCTCAATCGGTGCAGATGTTCCTGCAGACCGGCGACGCGCGCGTTCTCAAACTCGCGCGCAAGCAATTCATGAAGGCGCATGGCAAGGTCTTCTGGGTGCTCGGCATCATGCAGCGGTTCTGGTATTCGAACGACAAGCGCCGCGAGCGCTTCGTCAGCATCTGCGCCGACCGCGACGTGCAGCAACTCACCTTCGAGGCCTACATGAACAAGGAACTGGTGCGTGCGCGGCCGATGGCCCATGTGCGCATCTTCTTCAAGGACATGGCGCACCTCGTGGGATTTGCGCGGGTGTGAGTGTCGGCCCCGAGGTGATCGACATCGTCATCGGCATCACGGTGCTCGAAGCATTGGCGCTCCTCGCCTACCACCGCAAGACGGGCAAGGGCGTGGCGGGCAGCCAGTTCATGGTGAACCTGCTCGCAGGGCTCAGCCTGATGCTGGCGCTGAGGCTCGCCGTCGGCGGTGCCGCTTGGGCTTGGGTGGCGGCGAGCCTGATGTTGGCGGGCGCCTTCCACGGCCTGGACCTCTGGCGCCGCTGGCAGCGCTGAACGCCCACGGCGCTTCAGCGCGGCGCAGGTGGCGGGGCCGCGCAGTCCACCGTCGGCGGCATGATGCCCCAGACCAGCGCCATCGGGCGGCGCCACACGATCGGCGGCAGCGTCATGTCGGGCCGGTGAATGGCGCCCGGTGGCAACTGCTCGGCTGTGACGGTGATGTGCACCGAGCCTGACTTGCGCATGTCCTCCAGGTCGACCCACGGGCTCTTGCGGATGTCGCCCCCTTCGAGCACGAACGGGTGCAGGCCGGAGTACGCGGACACCAGGCCGGCCAAGTGCGAGTCACCCACCACGTAGCGCAAGGGACAGTTTGTCTGCTTGCGCCAGTCGGCAAGGATGGAATCGGTAATGAGTTGCGCGCGGCCGTATTGCAGCGAATGGTTCGACTCCTGCGTCGAGCGCGATTGTGCGAGCCCGAGCGGGATCACGATCGCGGCGCCGATCACGTGCACTGCGACGGCCAGGCCGATGGCCCAGGAACACGGGAGGCGCGCGATGCGCTTGCTGCCCCAGGCGACGATGCCGATCGACGCGAACTGCAGACTCTGCATGCCCCACTGCCCCTGCAGGTGCACCCCACCGAGCGCGCAGGCCGCCACCACGAGCAACACCGGCACCGCGATCAGCCCCTCGAGCCAGGCGCGCCGCTCGTTCGCGGGCAAGCCGTTGTCAACGCGCGAGAGTACCCGCTCCGGCACCGCCGCCGTCGGCGTGAACAGCCAGCGCGACACCCCCAGCCAGAGCCCGGCGCACAGCAGCGCAGGCATCAGCGTGCGCAGTTGCAGCACGATGAACGCCAGCACCTGATGAAGGCGAACGCCGGGTGTCAAGGCCTCCATCGTGTTCGCGGCATATTGAAGCGGCGGCGCATCATGCGCGACGAGCCAGACCGCGTGCGGCGCAAACACCAGGGCCGCCACGAAGACCGCGGTCGACACGCCGGCCACCGCACCGCGCCGCGCCAGCGTGCCGCTGCGCCACAGCGCCCAGACGACGCCGATCATCGGCAGCAGCGCCTGGTACTTCACCAGCATCGCCAGGCCCGCCGCGAGCCCCGTCAATGCCCACCAGCGCAGGCGCTCGGGTTGCCGCGAGGCCGTGATCACGGCCCACACGCCGCATGCCATGACCAGCACCAACGGGATGTTGTGGTTGTACAGGTGGGCTCGCAGGCTGAAGGTCTGTTGCAGGCTCCACAGCAGCGCCGCAAAGAAGGCCAGACGCTGGCCGACGAGTTGGCGTGCCACTGACCAGGTCACCAGGCCCGTCGCGGCCAGGCATGCCCCCGACAGTGCCCCGGCAACCCACGGGTGCGGCCCGAACAACCAGATCGCGCAGGCGAACAACCAGGTCGTCAGCGGCGGGTGCTTGTAGTAGCCCCATTCGATCGACTTCGACCAGATGAACTGTTCGGCAGCATCGGGAAACAGTGCCGTGTTCGTGATCTCGGAGGCGCCCACCCACAGGATCTGCGCGGCGATCAGGAATGCCGCGACATGCCACGCCGAAGGGCCCCACGAGGCGGGCGCGTTGGGTCGCGCCGTCACTTGAGCGGGATCGGCGTCGCGCGGTCCACCGCGACGGCTGTCACGCTGTTCTGCGGCGAGCCTTCGATCACGCGGTCGGAGTAGGTCAGGTACACCAGCGCGTTGCGCTTCTTGTCGACCATGCGCACGACGCGCAGCTTCTTGAACATGATCGACAGGCGTTCGTTGAAGATCTCTTCCTGCGCAGGCAGCGCCTTGCTGAAGCTGATCGGGCCGACTTGGCGGCAGGCAATCGAGGCCTCGGACTTGTCTTCGGCCAGCCCCAGCCCGCCCTTGATGCCGCCGGTCTTGGCGCGCGACACGTAGCAGGCCACGCCGGCGACCAGCGGGTCGTCATAGGCTTCGACCACGATCTTGTGGTCGGGGCCGATGAACTTGAACACCGTGTCGACCTCGCCGATGGCGTCGGCCGCCGCAGCGGTGCATGCGGCGAGCGCGATCAATGTTGCGAACGCGGCCGCGGTGAGCGGCTTCACATGCGGCAAGCTGTGCAGGCGGGCGCGGCTCATCGCTGCTTGTACTGGGTGGCGCCGAACAAGGTCTCGCGTGCCTTGTCGTCGGTGATCGGCTTGCGCTGGCTCGCCAGCACCTCGACGCCGCGCTGGACGGCAGGCCGCGCGGCGATCTCGTCGAACCAGCCTTTCAGGTGCGGGTAGCCGACCCAGTCGATGCCCTGGTTCTTCCACGACCGCAGCCACGGGAAGATGGCGATGTCTGCAATCGAGTACGCCGGGCCGGCGATGTACTTGCTCTTCGCCAGGCGCTTGTTCATCACGCCGTAAAGGCGCTTCGCTTCGTTGGTGTACCGGTTCACTGCGTACTCGATCTTCTCGGGTGCGTAGATGCGGAAGTGATGCGCCTGCCCGAGCATCGGCCCGACGCCGCCCATCTGGAACATCAGCCACTCGAGCACTTCGTACTTGCCGCGCACGTCGGCCGGCATCAGCTTGCCGGTCTTGCCCGCGAGGTACAGCAGGATGGCGCCCGACTCGAACACCGAGATCGGCTTGCCGTCGGGCCCATCGGGGTCCACGATGGCTGGAATCTTGTTGTTCGGGCTGATGGCCAGGAACTCGGGCTTGAACTGGTCGCCGGCGCCGATGTCGACTGCGGTTGCCCGGTAAGGCAGCCCGCACTCTTCCAGCATGATGTGAACTTTATGGCCGTTGGGTGTGGCCCACGAATACACTTCGATCATGTTTTGCGCCTCTCAGGTAAATGTGGTTCTGCCACTTTCCTTGAACCCCGGGGTGGGAATGTCGAAGACATTTCCAGGGCGCTCGTCCGCGCACCCTCGCGCACCAGGCTTCACTCTAGTTCATCGACCGATGCCATGCTCGATTCCTTGAAACGCCTGTTCTCCGGCAGCAAAGCCGAAGACCGCGACCTCGTCGAAGTGGCCGACTGGGCGAAGCGTCGCGGTCACGGCTTCAAGCGCGCACGGGGTGACGAAGGTTTCGTGATCGACGGCCTGCTCGAAGGCAAGCCCTGGCGCATCGAGTGGGGGCCGCCGCAACGCGCCTACATCGTTGGCCACGAACTGCGGCTGCGCATGGAGATCGAGTTGCCGTCGGATGCGCAGATGCTGGTGTTGTCGCGCCCGCTGATGGAGTCGCTGGAACGCCAGACCTTCGAGGAATTCACCGACAACGTCCAAACGCAGATCGGCACCAAGACGCCCGAAGAGATGCGCTGGCTGGTGATGTTCCCGAAGGTCAACCTCGCGCCGTTCAAGATCGTGCGTCAGCACTTCGGTGCGGTGGCGAGCCAGCCCGATGCAGGGCTGGCCTGGATCGACGGGCCGCTCGCCAACATGCTCGAGCGCGCCACCGCCGGCATGCTCGGCGCCGAGCCCCCGTTCGTGCTGATGACGCTGCGCGGCCGTGCCTACATGCGCATGCAACTGGCCATGCCCGATGCGGGCACCGTGGCGTCGGCCCTGGCGTTGTTCGAGACCGCCGTGACCCAGGCGCTGCGCCTGGCCGGCGGCAAGACCGATCCGACCCTGGGTTGGAACTCGACGGCCAACACGGCGTGGCAGAGCCTTCACCCAGGCGATTCGGGCGGCAAGTTGACCGACCCCGACGTGCCTGCCGAGCCGGCGCCGCCGCGAGCCAAGGGCCGGTGACCAGGCGCTAGATCAGGTGCGAGATCAGGCGTATTTGCCCAACTCCAGCTTGGCGATGGCATTGCGGTGCACTTCGTCCGGGCCATCGGCAAAACGCAGGGTCCGCGCATTGGCATAGAAGCTCGCGAGCGGGAAGTCTTCCGACACGCCGCCGCCGCCGTGCGCCTGCATGGCCCAGTCGATCACCTGCAGCGCCATGGTCGGCGCCACGACCTTGATCATCGCGATCTCGGCCTTGGCGGTCTTGTTGCCGGCCACGTCCATTATCCACGCGGCCTTCAGCGTCAGCAGGCGCGCCATGTCGATGCGGCAACGCGCTTCGGCAATGCGCTCGCGCGTCACGCCCTGTTCGGCCACGCTGCGGCCGAAGGCGATGCGGCTGCTGGCACGCTTGCACATCAGCTCGAGCGAGCGCTCGGCCAGGCCGATCAGCCGCATGCAGTGGTGAATGCGCCCGGGCCCGAGCCGGCCCTGCGCGATCTCGAAGCCACGGCCCTCGCCGAGCAGGATGTTGCTGGCCGGCACGCGCACGTTGTCGAACACGATCTCCATGTGGCCATGCGGCGCGTCGTCGTAGCCGAACACGCTGAGCGGGCGCAGCACGGAAATGCCCTTGGTGTCGGCCGGCACCAGCACCATCGACTGCTGCGAATGGCGCGGTGCATCGGGGTCGGTCTTGCCCATGAAGATATAGATCTTGCAGCGCGGGTCGCCGGCGCCGCTGATCCACCATTTGCGGGCATTGATGACGTAGTCGTCGCCATCGCGTTCGATGCGCGCCGCGATGTTCGTTGCGTCGCTCGACGCAACCGCCGGCTCGGTCATGGCGAAGGCACTGCGGATCTTGCCGTCGAGCAGCGGCTCGAGCCACTCGCGCTTGTGCTGCGCGGTGCCGTAGCGTTCGATCGTTTCCATGTTGCCGGTGTCGGGCGCGGAGCAGTTGAACGCTTCCGAGCACCAAGGCACGCGGCCCATGATCTCGGCAAGCGGCGCGTAGTCGCTGTTCGACAGGCCGAAATCGCGGCCGTTGTGGGCTGCCCCTTCGCCGCCTGCGGTGGGCGGCAGGAAAAGGTTCCAGAGCCCTTGCGCGCGCGCTTTGGGCTTGAGCTCTTCGATGGTGGCCAGCGGCGTCCAGCGCTTGCCTGCGGCGGTGTTCGCCGCCAGCTCGGCGTGAACCTTCGCTTCGGCAGGGTAGATGTGCTCATCCATGAAGCGCACCAGTCGGGTCTGCAGTTCGAGGGTGCGTGGCGAGTAATTGAAGTCCATTGTCTTCTCCGGGTGTGTTGGGGTTGCCGATCAGCGCGCGGGCGTCGCCGACAGCTCAGCTTTGCTGGGCGATGCGCCAGCCCATCTCGGCCAGCGGCCTGGCGCCCGCGCCGGCCTGGCGCGCCTGCGCGCTGGATGCCGTGCCCGCCTCGACGCGCTTCGCAATGCCTTGCAGGATGCCGGCCATGCGGAACAGGTTGTAGGCCATGTAGAAGTTCCAGTCGGCCATCACGGCCTGCGGGTCGGGGCGACCCGTGCGTTCGCAGTAGCGGCGCACGTAGTCGGCCTCGCTCGGGATGGCCAGCGCGGCGAGGTCGAGCCCGCCGATGCCCCGGAACGAACCCGGCGCGATGTGCCACGACATGCAGTGGTAGCTGAAGTCGGCCAGCGGGTGACCGATGGTCGAAAGCTCCCAGTCGAGCACCGCGATCACGCGCGGCTCGGTCGGGTGAAAGACGAGGTTGTCGAGCCGGTAGTCGCCGTGCACGACCGACACCTGGCTGGCGTCGAGCGCACTCGCGGGCATGTGTGCCGGCAGCCATTCCATCAGCCTGTCCATCGCGGCGATGGGTTCGGTGATCGAGGCCAGGTACTGCTTGCTCCAGCGGCCAATCTGGCGCTCGAAGTAGTTGCCGGGCTTGCCGTAGGCTTGCAGGCCGACTGCCGCCACATCGACGTTGTGGAGTGCCGCGATCACGCGGTTCATTTCGTCGTACACGGCAGCGCGCCCAGCGTTGTCGAGGCTGGGCAGGGACTGGTCCCAGAACACGCGCCCGGGCATGAATTCCATGACGTAGAAGGCGCGGCCGATCACGCGCTCGTCTTCGCACAACAGGTGCATGCGCGGCACCGGCACGTCGCTGCCGTGCAGCGCCCTCATCACCGTGAACTCGCGTTCGATGGCGTGCGCCGATGGCAGCAGCTTGGCCACCGGCCCGGGCTTGCAGCGCATCACGTACTCGCAGCCCGGTGTCACGAGCTTGAAGGTCGGGTTGGATTGGCCGCCCTTGAATTGCTCGACTGTGAGCGGGCCATTGAAGCCGGCCAGTTGCGCCTCGAGGTAGGCCTGCAGTGCGCCGGTGTCGAACGTGTGTTGCTCGGTCACCGGCTTCGTGCCGGTGTTGGCTTCGATCAGTGTCATGGGCAGGTCGGCCGAGTGGCGCGGGGCGGTTGGCTCATCGGGTGGCGCAGCGGTCGGCTCATCGTTCAGCGATCGCGAGCAGCTTCGGCCGCGACAGCACGACCAGCCGCGTCGGCTCGATGCGCACTGCACCGTCGCGCTCGAAGCCCTTCAGCTCCTGGTTGACGCGCTGGCGCGACGCACCAAGCAGCTGCGCCAGGTCTTCCTGCGCAAGTTGCAAGCCGATGCGGATCTCTTCGCCCTGCGGCGTGCCGTAACTGCGCGCGAGCAGCAGGATCTGCTTGGCCAGGCGCGACGCGAGCGGGCGTGTGTTCAGGTCTTCGACCACGTCGAAGAGCAGCCGAAGGCGCCGGCAGTTCAAGCGCAGCAGCGCTTCGTACAGCTCGGTGTGCTGGGCGAGCAGTTCGCGGAAGTCGGCTTTGCGGATCACCAGCAGCGTGGTCTCGCCGTGTGCATTCGCATCGTGCGTGCGGGGCAGGCCGTCGAAGAGGGAGATATCGCCGAACCAAGTGCCCGGCTCCACGTACGTGAGCGTCACCTGCTTGCCCGAGAGCGAGACCGAACTGACCCGCACCGCGCCCTTGGCCACGCCGCACCATTCGTCGGCCGGCCCGCCGCGGGCACTCAGCATTGTGCCGTCCTGCAGGCGCCGCACTACGGCGCGTGAAAGGATCGCCTGGCGCAAAGCCTGAGAAAGTTTCGAGAACCAAGAGCCGCAGTCGATGTTGGAACGTTCGTCGATTGTAAGAACGGGGGTATTCATGTTGAGTCGCTGATGTGACAGCATCATGCTGCTGAGCACACCTATTGTGTTCGAGGGAAATCACCTTGCGCCACGCGTTCCCGACGGCCCCGAGCCGCACCCCTTGGAGACCTGACATGACCTCACCGACACCCACTTCCACACTGCACTTCCCAAGCCTGAAGAATGAAGTCAGCCCGGAGGAATGGCAGGTGCGCTGTGACCTGGCTGCGGCCTACCGGCTGGTCGCCGCATTCAAGTGGGACGACATGGTGTTCACCCACATCAGCGCGCGCCTGCCGGGCAGCGAAGAGGCCTTCCTGATCAACCCGTACGGCCTGATGTTCGACGAGATCACCGCGTCCAGCCTGATCCGGATCGACACCCACGGCAACAAGCTCGACGACTCGCCCTACCCGGTGAACCCGGCGGGGTTCACCATCCACAGCGCGATTCACGCGGCGCGGCATGATGCGCAGTGCGTGCTGCATGTGCACTCGCTGAACGGCATCGCGGTGTCGGCACAGAAGCGGGGCGTGCTTCCGTTGTCGCAGCAGTCGATCTTCGTGCTGTCGAGCCTGAGCTATCACGACTACGAAGGCGTGGCGCTGTACGAAGAAGAGAAGCCGCGCCTGGTGGCCGACCTGGGCCCGAGCAACAACTACCTAATGCTGCGCAACCATGGCCTGCTGACGCTGGGCCGCAGCATTGCAGATGCCTTCCTCGCGATGTACTTCTTCGAGACCGTTTGCACGATCCAGATCCGCGCGATGGCGGGCGGCACCGAGCTGACCCATGTCAACCCGAAGATCATCTCGACCGCGAACGAGCAGGCCCGCGTGGCCACGCGCGGCATGGGTGCGGGCGCGTTGTCGTGGCCTGGTCTGTTGCGCCGCCTTGAACGCACCGACCCGAGTTACCGAACCTGAGCCCTCTCTCCCGGACTTCCCACCCCATGTTCATGCTCCGAATTGACGCCCCGACATCGGGCTTCCACATAGGCGCGAACTGGGCGGCGCTGCAGCCGCTCAGGTGAGGTTCGCGGACAGGTCTTCATGCTAGAGTCATTCGGCTAATCCAAGCCAGATTCAAGCGCAACCAAGACCCGCCACTCCCGCATGCGAGCTACCGTTTCCGCCATTGCCATCGGCACCGCGCTCTGGTTCACCGCCAGCTCCGCGCAGGCCATGGGCTTCGGTCGGATCGTCAACGCCACGCAGCTTGGCCAGGCCTTGAATTTCTCCGCCAGCGTGCGCCTGGAAGTCGACGAAACGCTGCCCCGCGAGTGCGTGTCGGCCGAGGTCTTCTCGGGCGACAACAAGCTGCAGCCGAGCCAGGTGCGCGTGACGCTCGAAGGCGCGGCCGACGCCAGCGAACGAAGCGTGCGCATCAGCACCGTGAGCCTGATCGACGAGCCGGTCGTGACCGTCAACGTGACGATCGGCTGCACCGCCAAGGTCACGCGGCGCTTCGTTGCGTTCATCGACCCGCCGGTGCTGAACCTGGCGCAGGCCGGCGCCAACGACGCCCCGGCGTTGCCGCCGCAGCGCCCCGAGTCGGTACTGTCGCCGCTGGTCGCCAGCATTGAAGGCGCCGACCGCCGGCGCCCGGCCACGCAACGCTCCGAACGCAGCGCACAGGCGCCCGCCCCGCGGCGCCGCGCCCGCACGGCCGCTGTCGCGCCCACCGTGGCCAGTGCCACGCCGGTTGCCCGCGCAGCGGCGCCAGCGGCCCCGCGCAAGGTGGTGGTCGCGCCGCGCATGGCCGCCGTGGCACGTGCGCCGGCCAGTGCAGGAGGCGCCCGGCTCGAACTCGAAACCAGCCCGACGGTGACTGCCCGCGTGCCGGCTGCGGCGGCGTCCGGGTCGGCATTGGGGCCGGTCCTGCCCCCGCCAGCCATCACCTCGGCCAATGTCATGCCACCCGCACAGACCGCTTCTGTGGCGCAGGCAGAACAGCAAACCCTGCAGGCCGAACGCGAGCGCCAGCGCATCACCGAGCTCGAACAGGGCCTGGCCAAGCTGCGTGCCGACGGGCTGGCCACGCAGCAGGCGCTGGCCGGCTTGCAGGCCCGCCTGCGCGAGGCACAGGCCGAGCGCTACGCGAACCCGCTGGTCTACGGCCTGGCGTGGTTGTCGGCGTTGCTGGCGCTGGCCGTGGCAGCGCTGTGGTGGCGCCAGTCGCGCGCCAGCGCGTCGGCGCAGTGGTGGGCGGCGCCGCCGCCTGGCACAGTGGATTCGCGCTTGCCGCCGTCAGCCGGTCCGGGGTCGCCGCCGGGCTCGACATCTTCGCCGCTGGACGCTCGTCCGACGATCGCCGATGCATTCGGCATGTCCAGCGTCGTCGACGACGGGGGGCCGACCGTCTCTTTGCCCGCAGGGCCGCCGCACACCGTTCCGATGCCGCTGGCGCCCATCGCGGCGGCTCCAGCGCCGGTGGTCCCCGAGCCGACACGTGAGCTGTCGGTCGAGGAGCTGATCGACCTGGAGCAGCAGGCTGAGTTCTTCGTCGTGCTGGGGCAGGACGAAGCGGCGATCGACCTGCTGATGAGCCATGTGCGGCGTGACGGCGGGATCAGCCCGCTGCCCTACCTGAAGCTGCTCGAGATCTACCGCCGTCGGGGCGACACCGTCGCCTACGAGCGCACCCGCGAGCGCTTCAACCGGCGCTTCAACGCTTATGCGCCCGACTGGGAGTCCGACCTGCAGCAAGGCCGCTCGCTCGTCGACTACCCGGAGATCATCACGCGGCTGCAAGCGCTCTGGGTCACGCCGCCGCGCGCGATGGAAACGCTCGATGCCTCGCTGTTCCGGCGCAACACGTCGGACGATACCTTCGACCTGCCAGCCTACCGGGAACTGCTGTTCCTGTATTCGGTGGCGCGGGACCTCGCCGAGCAAGACGCCGCCGGCCCGCAGTCCCAGGTCGACCTGCTGCTGCCGTTGGCCGACGAAGCCTCGGCCGAGCCGATCTCGCGCCTGATGGCTGCGACGAACCATGGCGATTTCCAGAACAGCGACATGATGACGATGCCACTGGACCTTGACGTGTCGTTCGATCCGACGGCGTCGCGCACGGCCTACTCCGAGCAGGTGGAGACCACGCCCGCAGCCCTGCTGCGCACCGGCGAACGACCCTTCGGCCGCGATTCGCGCTTCCTCGACTTCGACGTCGACGAAACCCACCCGCCGGTACCCAAGCCACCGAAAGCGCCAGCGCCTCGGCGCTAGTGACGCCGGCGCAGGGCAGCGTTAGATGCCGGTCAGGCGCGCGAGCGCGAGGTTCAGCGTCTCGTCCTTCTTGGCGAAGCAGAAGCGCACGATCTGCTGCTCGAAGCCCCCTTGGTAGAACGCCGACAGCGGAATCGCCGCGACGCCCACTTCTTGCGTGAGCCAGCGGCAAAAGGCTTCTTCCGGCAGGTCGCTGACGGCTGAATAGTCAACGCACTGGAAGTAGCTGCCCTGCGTCTGCAGCGGGCGAAGCCGCGTGCTGGCGAGCCCGGCCGCGAACAGGTCGCGTTTGCGCTGGTAGAACGCGGGCAGGCCGGTGTGGTGCGAGGCGTCGCGCATGAAGCTTGCCAGGCCGTGCTGCATCGGCGTGTTCACGGTGAACACGTTGAACTGGTGAACCTTGCGGAACTCGGCCATCAACGGGGCCGGCGCTGCCACGTAGCCCACCTTCCAGCCGGTCACGTGGTAGGTCTTGCCGAAGCTCGACACCACGAAGCTGCGCGCCGCCAGCTCGGGCGAGCGCGCCACGCTCTGGTGCCCCTGGCCGTCGAACACCATGTGCTCGTAGACCTCGTCGGCGATGACGATGATGTCGGTGCCGCGCAGCAGTTCGGCGAGCTGTGCCATCTGCGCCGCCGACCACACCGTGGCGCTCGGGTTGTGCGGGGTGTTGACGATGATGGCCCGCGTGCGCGGCGTGACCGCAGCGGCGATGCGCGCGAAGTCGGGTGCGAAGCTGAGTGGTGTAAGCGGCACATGCACCGCCACGCCGCCAGCGAGTTCGATGTTCGGCTCGTAGCTGTCGTAGCAGGGGTCGAGCACGATGACCTCGTCGCCCGCATGCACGATGGCCAGGATGATCGTCAGGATCGCCTGCGTCGCTCCGGCCGTGATGGTGATCTCGGTGGCGGGGTCGTAGCGGCGGCCGTACATCGCCTCGATCTTGTCGGCGACGGCCTCGCGCAGCACCGGCACGCCGGCCATCGGCGGGTACTGGTTCTGGCCGCTGCGCATCGCGTGGTTCACGGCGTCGAGCAAGGCCGGGTCGCACTCGAAGTCGGGGAAGCCCTGACCGAGGTTGACAGCGTCGTGCTGCTGGGCCAGCGCCGACATGACGGTGAAGATGGTCGTGCCGACGTTCGGCAGGCGGGTGGCCACGGCGGGCGTGTTGAATGCGGGTGTCGAAAGAGCGGTCATGACACAGGGTTCACAGTTGGTAGTCGTTGGCATCGCCGACCAGCGCGCGGGTGAGCAGGGCGCGGCTGAGCCGGTCGGACATCATTTCGGCGAATGCGTAGACGAAGTTGCGCAGGTAGGCGCCGCGCTTGAACGCGATGCGTGTCACGTTCTGGCCGAACAGGTGGCCCACGGGGCGCGACACCAGGTCGCCGCCAAGCGGGTCGTCGCGCACCGCGATCTCGGCCACGATGCCTACGCCCAGGCCGAGCCGCACGTAGGTCTTGATGACATCGGCGTCGATCGCTTCGAGCACGATGTTCGGCTTCAGGCCGCGCGCCGCGAAGGCCTGGTCAACGCGCGTTCTCCCGCTGAACGACGGGTGGTACGACACCAGCGGCAGCATCGCCAGGTCTTCGAGCGAGATGCGTTCCACCTGCGCGAGTGCGTGGCCGGCGGGCATCACGACGACATGGTGCCACTCGTAGCAGGGCAGGCTCACGAGGCCATCGACGCCGGCCAGCGACTCGGTGGCCAGGCCCAGGTCGGCCACCTCTTCGAGCACCATCTTGCCAACCTGTTCGGGCGAGCCCTGGTGCAGGCTGATGTTGACCTTCGGGAAGCGCTTGCGCAGCTGGGCAATCGGTTCGGGCAGGAAGTAGCGCGCCTGGCTGTGCGTGGTGGCAATGGACAGCGTGCCTTCGTCCTGGCGCGAGAACTCTTCGCCGATGCGCTTCAGGTTGCTCACCTCGCGCAGGATCACCTCGATCGACTTCAGCACCTCTTGCCCCGGTGCCGTGACGCGCCGCAACCGCTTTCCATGGCGCGCGAAGATGTCGATGCCGAGCTCGGCTTCGAGTTCGAGAATGGCCTTGGAGATACCGGGCTGCGAGGTGAAAAGCGCCTTCGCCGTCTCGGTCAGGTTCAGGTCCCGACGCACGGCTTCCTGCACGAAGCGGAACTGGTGCAGGTTCATGCCGTGCGCAGCAGCGCGGCGGCGGCCAGCGCCATCGCCTCGACGACGCTGTCGACTTCGCCGATGGCGCGCTGCAGCTGCCATTGCACCTGCGGGTGGGCGGCGCGCAACGCATCCAGCAGCAGCGGCAGGTCCTTGCGCACATGGCCGCCGGCGCCGAGAAACAGCGGCACCACGTCGACGCGCTCGCAGCCGTCGGCCACCAGCGCATGGCCGGCTTCCACGAGGCTGGGCGTCATGAATTCAAGGAAGGCGAGGCGCACGTTCAGCGTGGGTTCGCGCGCGGTCACGCGGCGCGCAATGTCTTCGAACGGCAGGGCCCAGCGCGGGTCGCGAGCACCGTGGGCAAACAGCAGCAGTCCTTGTTTCATGCGCAAATGCTAGTCGACTGAATCACGCTACCGGTAGCGCACGAGCCAGCTGAACGCCGCCAGCGACAACAACAGGTAGAGCGCGCTCGGCGCGGCGGCCACCACCCACGGTGTCCAGTTGCGCAGCAAGCCCAGGTGGCCGGCCACGTTGTTCAGCAGCACGAAGCTGATGCCCAGCATGATGCCGCCGAACACCTTCAGGCTCACGCCACCGCCGCGTGCGTGCAGGTACGCGAAGGGCAGGGCCAGCCCCACCATCACGAGGCAGGCGAACGGGTACAACGCGCGTTTCCAGAACTGGATCTGGTAGCTCTGAGCCGCCTGTTCGTTGTCGGCCAGGTGCACGATGTAGCGGAACAGTTCTGCGGTGGACATTGAGCTCACGGGTGACACGGCAGCCGCCACCACGGCGGCCGTCAGGGTGCTCGGCCACACGAACTCGGCGTACCTTTGCTCGGGCGCGAGGGCCGAATCATTGCCGCCGACCCAGCGCGTGACGCTCACGTCCTGCAGGGCCCAGATCGCGTTCGGCTGCACCTCGGCGGTGGCCGCCGCGATGCGCCGTTGCAGGCGGCCGTCGGCATCGAACTCGAAGATGCGGATGTTGCGCAGCAGAGGCCCCGGCCCGGCCGCGCCGACGTTGATCGAGTAGCTGCGCTCACCGTCTGGCGTGGTCGCGTGGTCCTTGAGCCAGGCGCCGGAGCGGCCCAGCTTCAGGCCGCCGCGGGTTGTGGCCTGCACCTGGCTGGCCTCGCGTTCGCTCAAGGGCGCGAGGTAGTCGCCCACCACGAAGGTGATCACGCCGAACACGAGACCGAGGCTCGCCAGCAATGACAAGGCTCGCCCCGGCCCCAGGCCGCCGGTGCGCAGGATCGTGTACTCGGACGACTGCGCGAGGCGCGCCAGGGTGTAGATCGTGCCGATCAGCACCGCGATGGGTGCGACCTCATAGAAGTGCCCCGGCACCAGCAGCAGCGCGTAGAGCGTGGCGCGCACGATGGTGTAGCCCGCGCGGCCCACGTCGCCGAGCTGATCGACGAAGTCGATGAAGAAGCTGAGCGACAGGAACGCCAGCGCCACGAACGCGACCGACGACATGATGTCGACATAGAACAGCCGGCGAACGGTCTTCACTGCGCCGCCTTCATGTGCACGGCCTTCACGTTGTGAGGGCAGCGCTGCGCGCCCAGCCGAAGCGCGAGTTACGGTGCTCGCGCCACCACAGCAGCGCCATGGCGATCAGGAACGCACCGCCGTGCGCTGCGGCCAGCGCGGTGCCCATGCCGACCCGCCCGCCTGCGACCCAGGCCTGCGACAGGTTGATGATGTTGTAGTAAACGACGAACGCGAGCAGCGCAAACAACAGGTTCCAGTTGCTGGCGCGGCGCGGGTTCGTGGCGGCCAGGCCGATGCCGAGCAAGGCCAGGTTCGCGGCGCCGAACACCAGGCCGAGCCGCCACACCAGTTCGCCCTGGTTCGCGGGCGTGGGCAGCGTGAGCAGGTCGAGGCTGGTGCGCGCCTTGGGCGGCAGGTCGTCCATCTGCGAGAGCACGCGCTCGCCGGCCTGGATGCGGTAAGACTCGAAGCGCGCCAGCGTCTTCTCGCCGGTGGCAAGGCTCTGGTCGTTGCGCTGGCCACGGCTGAGCACGAGGTAGCGGTCGTCGCCAAGCCACTCGACCTGACCGCTGCGCGCGGACGTGACCGACTCGGCATTCGCGAGCGAGGTCAGGATGAAGACGTTCCGCCCGGTGCGGCTGTCGGCTGCGTCGCGCTCGATGAAGAACACGCGGCTGCCGTCGTTCGACGTCTGGAACTGGCCCGGCGCCACGCGCGACAGGTCGGAGCGGCGCTCGAACCGTTCCTTCAGTTCCACGCTGCGCTGGTTTTGCCAGGGCCACACGAAGAGCGCGAGTAGGGCCACCACCAGCAGCACCGGCCAGCAGGTGCGCAGCACCGGCCGCACGAAGCGCGCGAGGCTCACGCCGCTGGCGAACCAGATGGCCATTTCACTGTCGCGGTACATGCGCGACAAGGTGGCCACCACGGCCACGAACAGCGACAACGCGAGCATGGTCGGCAGGTGCCCGAGCGCGACGTAGCCGAGCAGCAGCACCACGTCTTGGGGCGCCACCTGACCTCCGGCGGCCAGGCCGAGCGTGCGAATCAGCATCATCGTCAGCACGATGGTCAGGATGACCACGAGAGTCGCGCCGAAGTTGCGCGCCAGGTCTCGGCGCAAGGTGGAATCGAATAACATCGTGAGCTTGTCTTCAAAGCGGCCGATTATGGACTTTCGTCTCCAGGTTTCTTCCCCCGACGCATGGGCCGATGTGGCCTGCGATGCCCTCGTGCTGATCGTGCCGGCCGACGGTGGTCACCAACCCGCGCACTACCCCTCACTGCCCGCCGCGCTGGCGTTGGCGCTCAGCGATGCCACGGCGCAGGGCGACCTGACCTCGAAGGCCGGCAAGTGCCTGTACTTGCACCGCCCGGCGGGCGTGCGCGCAGCGCGCGTCGTGATCGTCGTGGCGGGCGCCGACACCCCGAAGGCCTACAAGGCTGCGGTGGCGCTCGGCATTCAGCAACTCAAGGGCGGCGGATCGAAGCATGTGGCTGTGGGCTTTGCCGGTAGCGCGGCGCTGAACGACGCCCATGCCGAGGCGCTGGTCACGGCCACGCTCGATGCCACCTATCTGTACCGCCACACCAAGCCGAGCGCGCCCGCAGCGTCAAGCATCGCCAAGGTGACGCTGCTGTGCAGCAAGGCCGAATCGAAGGCGCTGCAAGCGGGCCTTGTGCGCGGCCAGGCCATCGGTGCCGGCGTGCTGCTGGCGCGCGAGTGGGCCAACCGGCCGGGCAACCACTGCACGCCGACGCACCTGGCGCAAGTCGCCAGGAAGCTCGGCAAGGCCCACGACCTGAAGGTCGAAGTGCTCGACCGCAAGGCCTGCGAAAAGCTCGGCATGGGCTCGTTCCTGTCCGTGGCACAGGGCTCGGCCGAGCCGCTGCGCTTTATCGTGGCGCGCTACGACGGCGCGGCCAAGTCAGTGCCGCCGGTGGTGCTGGTCGGCAAGGGCATCACGTTCGACACCGGCGGCATTTCGCTCAAACCCGGCGCCGAGATGGACGAGATGAAGTACGACATGGGCGGCGCGGCCAGCGTGCTCGGCGCACTGCGCGCCGTGGCCGAGTTGAAGCCGAAGCTGAACCTGGTGTGCATCATCCCGTCGTGCGAGAACATGCCCAGCAGCAACGCGGTCAAGCCGGGCGACGTGGTCACCAGCATGTCGGGCCAGACCATCGAGATCCTGAACACCGATGCCGAAGGCCGGCTCATCCTGTGCGATGCGCTGACCTATGCCGAGCGCTTCAAGCCCGCGGTGGTGGTCGACGTGGCCACGCTCACCGGCGCCTGCGTCGTGGCACTCGGCCACCACCACTCGGGGCTGTTCACCGCCGACGACACGGTGGCCGTGCAGATGCTCGCCGCCGCGCAGGCCGGGCTCGACCCGTGCTGGCGCATGCCGCTCGATGAAGAGTACGACGAAGGCCTGAAGAGCCACTACGCCGACATGGCCAACATCGGCAGCCGCGCCGGCGGGGCCATCACGGCCGCCATGTTCCTGCGCCGCTTCACCGGCAAGTACCGCTGGGCGCACCTCGACATCGCCGGAAGTGCCTGGAAGTCGGGCGCAGCCAAAGGCTCGACCGGCCGGCCGGTGTCGCTGCTCACGCACTTCGTGCTGGCGCAAGCGGCCTGAGCTGCATGCGGGCTTCGGCATGACGCATGTCCGCTTTCATTTCAACGTGGCCGACTGCACCGATTACACCTGCCGGCTGCTGCGCAAAGCCGCGCGCCAGGGCGCCACGGTGGCCGTGACCGGCCCGGCGCGCGCGCTTGCCGGGCTGGACCGTGCGCTGTGGAGTTTCGATGCGCTCGAGTTCGTGCCGCATGTCGTGCTGGCGCCGGGTCAGGTGCTGCCCGAACGCCTGCGTGCCACGCCGGTGTGGCTGGTCGAGGATGCGGCCCAAGCACCGACACGCGAGGTGCTCGTGAACCTCGGAGCGGAAACGCCCGAGGGCTTTGAGGCGTTCGATCGTGTGGTCGAGATCGTCTCGATGGATGAAGACGACCGCGCCGCGGCACGTGCGCGCTGGCGCGCCTACGCCGCGCTGGGCGCCACGATCGAGCGCCACGAGGTGCCGGCATGACGGGTCGGCCCGAGGTTTCGGCATGACGGGCGGCCCCGGCATGCCGCCGGACCGCGTGCCCACCTTGACCGAGATGGTGGCCTGGCCGGCCGAGGCGATGATGGCCGATGTCGTGTCCGGGCCCGCCGGTACCGTTGCAGAGCCGGTTCTGGTTTCCGTGGCCGAGCCCGTGGCGGCTGCTCCCTCGCCAGTCCACCCCGTGTTGCCTGCCATCACCGAAGCGCAGTTGACGCAGCACATCCTGACCGACGTTCAGCGCCAGATCGACCTGATGCTCGAGTACCGTCTGCGCGAAGCGCTCGCCCCCGTGCTGGCGCGAGCCACCGACAACCTGGTGCGCGAATCGCGCAGCGAGTTGGCATCGACCTTGCGTGATGTGGTGGCGCGCGCGGTGGCTCAGGAGATGTCACGTCATCGCAGCCGGTAGGCCGCGCGTTGTGGCATCACCCCAGCGGCTGGCGCGCAAGTAAAGCGGCCGATGCAGGGCGGGCCGCGCACCCAAGTTGCGCATTTTCTCTAGTGGTTGCCCTTGATCGGGCATCCCCTCGGGGCGGTGCAAGCACTGTGGAGACGTGGTTTGTTTTGGGGTATGGTGTCGCGCGTTGAGAACTCAACCACTTCGTTACCTGACTCTTCCTCTTTGGAGATATGCATGCAAATTAGACTGAACACGATCGTTGCGGCTGCGGTGCTGGTGTGCGGTGGCGCGGCCTACGCGCAAGACATGGTCGTCAAGATCGGTCACGTCGGCCCGACCAGCGGTGGCATCGCCCACCTCGGCAAGGACAACGAAAACGCCGCTCGCATGGCCATCGACGAACTCAACGCCAAGGGCGTGATGATCGGTGGCAAGAAGGCCAAGTTCGAGTTGCTCGCCGAAGACGACGCGGGTGACCCGAAGCAAGGCACGGCCGTGGCACAGAAGCTGGTCGACTCGAAGGTCAACGGCGTCATCGGCCACCTGAACTCGGGGACCTCGATCCCGGCCTCCAAGGTGTACAGCGACGCTGGCATTCCGCAGATTTCGCCGTCCGCCACGAACCCCAAGTTCACCCGCCAGGGCTTCAAGACCACGTTCCGCGTCGTCGCTGACGACGTGCACCTGGGCGGCACGCTGGGCCGCTACGCGGTCAAGGAACTCAAGGGCAAGACCATTGCTGTGATCGATGACCGCACGGCCTATGGCCAGGGCGTGGCCGAAGAGTTCACAAAGGCCGTCAAGGCCTCGGGTGGCTCGATCGCCGACGCCCAGTTCACGACCGACAAGGCCACCGACTTCACCGCCATCCTGACCCAAATCAAGTCGAAGAAGCCCGACGTGGTGTTCTTCGGCGGCATGGACGCCGTGGCCGGCCCGATGATCCGCCAGATGAAGCAACTCGGCATCACCGCCAAGTTCATGGGTGGCGACGGCATCTGCTCGGGCGAGCTGCCCAAGCTGTCGGGCGGCGCCATGGCCGACGGCCAGGTGGTGTGCGCTGAAGCCGGGGGTGTCGAAGGTACGCAGAAGGCGGGCATGGACGAGTTCTACAAGAAGTACAAAGCCAAGTTCGGCATCGACGTCCAGGTGTACGCACCGTACGTGTACGACGCGCTGAACGTGATGGTCGCCGCCATGGTGAAGGCCGGCTCGTCCGACCCGGCCAAGTACCTGCCGGTACTGGCCAAGACCGAAGGCTATAAGGGCGTGACGGGCACGATCTCGTTCGACGACAAGGGCGACGTGAAGAACGGCGCGCTGACGCTCTACACCTACAAGGCCGACAAGCGCGACCAGATCGCCGTGGTGCGCTGAACGGCGCATCTCTGCTTGCAGAAATGCACGTTGAAAGGCCGCCTTCGGGCGGCCTTTTTCATGGTGCGCCGCACCCATAATGCGCAGCAGCCCGGGTGGTGAAACTGGTAGACACAGCGGACTTAAAATCCGCCGCTTTCCGGAAGGGGGCGTATGGGTTCGACCCCCATCCCGGGCACCACGCGTGTGGTCAATTCAAGTGCAAGCCGCTTGTGCTCCGGGCCTGACGCGCGCCCAGCCAGCGGCTGGCAACGGCTTGCAGCATGCGGGCCTCGCCGGTGGTCTGCAAGGTCAGCCTGGCGCCTGAGGTGGCCTCACCTTTCCAGCGCCGTGCAACCTCGCGCGCCACCGCAGCACCGGTGTCCACCATTGCCACCGATGTGCCCATCGCCACCTGGATGTGATGCGCCGCGAACGGGTAGTGGGTGGAGCCCAGCACCACGGTGTCGACATCGCGCTCGCGCAAGGCGTTGCAATGCCGCTCGACGGCCGAGCGCACCGCGGCCGAATCCAGGTCACCGCTCTCGATGGCGGCGGCCAGGCCGTCGCAGGCCTGCAGATGCACGTTCACTTTCGACTCGCCGCATTGCACGCGAAGCAGCGCGGAAAAGCGCGCGCTGGCCAGAGTCGCGCGCGTGGCCATCACACCGACGCGGCCACTGCGCGTCAGCGCCAGCGCGGGCTCGATGCCGACGATGGGCATGTCGGGCCAGGTCGCGCGCAGGGTGTCGACGGCGACGGCGATGGCGGTGTTGCAGGCCACGACGAGCAAGGTCGCGCCCTGGCTGCGCAGTTCACGCGCGATGCGCAGTGGGCGCTCGGTCACGTAGCCATCGCTGCGCTCGCCATACGGCGCGTGCGCCGTGTCGGCCACGTAGCGGAAGGTGGTGCCAGGCAATGCGCTTCGCAGCCCACGCAGCACCGACAGGCCGCCCACGCCTGAATCGAATACACCGATGCTCGGCTCATTCATGGTTCGTGCGCGGTCGTTGCGGCATGGCGGGCGAGAGTCTAGCAACGCGTGCACATGGTGGGTGCGCACGTGGTGCGGCAAACTTCGACTAAAATAGAACGACCGTGCTTTTTCCATTCGGCAGGCTGCGCCGTCGCCCATTTGACAGGCACAACCTAGAATTCCCGGTTTACCAGAGTTTCATTCTTGAGGAGCGTTTGGCATGAAAGTTCTCGTCCCCGTGAAGCGCGTCGTCGACTACAACGTCAAGGTCCGCGTCAAGTCCGACGGCACCGGCGTGGATATCGCCAACGTCAAGATGAGCATGAACCCGTTCGACGAGATTGCCGTCGAAGAGGCGGTGCGTTTGAAGGAGAAAGGCATCGTCACCGAAGTGATCGCTGTCTCCTGCGGCGTGACGCAGTGCCAGGAAACGCTGCGCACCGCGATGGCCATCGGCGCGGACCGCGCGATCCTCGTCGAATGCACCGATGAATTGCAGCCGCTCGCGGTGGCCAAGCTGCTCAAAGCGCTGGTCGACAAAGAACAGCCGGGCCTCGTAATCCTGGGCAAGCAAGCCATCGACGACGACTGCAACCAGACCGGCCAGATGCTCGCCGCACTGTGCGACCTGCCGCAGGCCACGTTCGCCTCGAAGGTCGAACTCAGCGCCGAAGCGGTCAGCGTGACGCGCGAGGTCGACGGCGGCTCCGAGACATTGAAGCTGACGCTGCCAGCGATCATCACCACCGACCTTCGCCTGAACGAGCCGCGCTACGTGACGTTGCCCAACATCATGAAGGCGAAGAAGAAGCAGATGGACATCTTCAAGCCGGCCGACCTGGGTGTCGATGTCAAGCCGCACCTCAAGACGCTCAAGGTCAGCGAGCCGCCCAAGCGCAGCGCCGGCATCAAGGTGCCTGACGTGGCCACGCTGGTTTCCAAACTCAAGAACGACGCGAAGGTGATCTGAGATGGCTTCCCTGGTGATTGCCGAACACGACAACGCGTCCGTCAAGGGCGCGACCCTGAACACCGTGACCGCCGCACTGCACTGTGGTGGCGACGTGCATTTGCTGATCGCCGGCAACGGTGCCGGTGCGGCGGCGGCTGCGGCGGCGCAGATCGCCGGTGTGACGAAGGTGCTGCATGCCGACGGCGCGCACCTCGACCACGGCCTGGCCGAGAACATCGCCGCGCAGGTGATCGCGCTGGCGGGTGGCTACACCCACATCCTGTTCCCGGCCACGGCGGCCGGCAAGAACGTGGCCCCGCGCGTGGCCGCGAAGCTCGACGTGGGGCAGATTTCCGACATCACGAAAGTGGATGCTGCCGACACCTTCGAGCGCCCCATTTACGCTGGCAATGCCATCGCCACCGTGCAGAGCCTCGATGCGGTCAAGGTGATCACCGTGCGCACGACAGGCTTCGATCCGGCTGCTGCTACCGGTGGCGCGGCAACTGTCGAGGTGCTGACCGCTGCGGCAGACTCTGGCAAGTCGGCGTTCGTTGGCAGCGAGATCGCGAAGAATGACCGGCCTGAACTGACGGCCGCCAAGATCATCGTCAGCGGCGGCCGCGCGATGGGCTCGAGCGACAAGTTCAACGAAGTGCTCACGCCGCTGGCCGACAGGCTCGGCGCCGCGCTCGGCGCGAGCCGTGCTGCGGTCGATGCCGGCTATGCGCCGAACGACTGGCAGGTTGGCCAGACGGGCAAGATAGTCGCTCCGCAGCTCTACATCGCCGCCGGTATCAGCGGCGCGATCCAGCACCTCGCGGGCATGAAAGACAGCAAGGTCATCGTTGCGATCAACAAGGACGCGGAGGCCCCGATCTTCAGCGTGGCCGACTATGGCCTGGAGGCCGATTTGTTCGTGGCCGTCCCCGAGCTCGTGAAAGCGCTCGGCTGAGCACGCAACTGCGCGCAACGCATTGACCCACAAGGCGCGCAACGCAGGTTGTCGCGCCTTCGTTCTATCAGGAGACAAGACATGACCTACCGCGCCCCGTTGAACGACATGCTGTTCTGCATGAAGGAACTCGCCAACCTCGAAGAGGTTGCGAAGCTGCCCGGTTTCGAGGACGCCGGTATCGAGACGGCGCAAGCGGTGCTTGAAGAGTGCGCCAAGTTCAACGAAGGCGTGGTCGCGCCGCTGAACTGGGAAGGTGACAAGAACCCCTCCACCTGGCGCGACGGTGTCGTGACCACCACACCCGGCTTCAAGCAGGCCTTCCGCCAGTTCGGAGAGGGCGGCTGGCAAGGCCTGCAGCACCCGAGCGAATTCGGCGGCCAGAACCTGCCCAAGACCATCGGCGCGGCGTGCATCGAGATGCTCAACAGCGCGAACCTCAGCTTCGCCTTGTGCCCGCTCCTGACTGACGGCGCCATCGAAGCCTTGCTGACGGCAGGCTCGCCGGAGCAGCAGGCGGCGTACTTGCCGAAGATGATCGCCGGTGAGTGGACCGGCACCATGAACCTGACCGAGCCGCAAGCCGGCTCCGACCTGGCGGGTGTTCGTACGCGGGCCGAACCGCAGCCGGACGGTAGCTACAAGATCTTCGGCACCAAGATCTACATCACCTACGGCGAGCACGACATGGCGCCGAACATCGTGCACCTGGTGCTCGCGCGGGTTGTCGGTGCGCCCGAGGGCGTGAAGGGCATCAGCCTGTTCATCGTGCCAAAGTTCATGGTGAATGCCGATGGCTCTCTGGGCGAGCGCAACGACGTGCACTGCGTGAGCATCGAGCACAAGCTGGGCATCAAGGCCAGCCCGACTGCGGTGCTGCAGTTCGGTGACGGCACAGCGGCGAAGAACGTGAACGGCACCGGGCCCGGTGCCGTGGGGCAGTTGATCGGCCAGGAGAACCGCGGCCTCGAATACATGTTCATCATGATGAATGCGGCGCGCTATGCGGTGGGCATGCAGGGTATCGCGGTGGCCGAGCGTGCGTATCAGAAGGCGGCCGCGTTCGCGAAAGACCGTGTCCAGTCGCGGCCGGTCGATGGCTCGCTCGCGGCGAGCGGGCCGATCATTCACCACCCCGACGTGAAGCGCATGCTGATGACGATGCGCGCCTACACCGAAGGCTGCCGCGCTATGGCCCTCACGGCTGCGGCAGCGTTCGACGCTTCCCACCACCACGCCGACGCCGAGGTGCGCAAGCAGAACCAGGCTTTCTACGAGTACATGGTTCCGCTCGTGAAGGGCTACAGCACCGAAATGAGCATCGAGGTGGCGAGCCTGGGCGTGCAGGTGCACGGCGGCATGGGCTTCATCGAGGAAACCGGTGCGGCGCAGTACCTGCGCGATGCGCGCATCTTGACCATCTACGAAGGTACGACGGCGATCCAGGCGAACGATCTGGTCGGCCGCAAGACGGCGCGCGACGGTGGCCGCGTGCCGAAGGCCATCGCCGTGCAGATCGCTGCCACCGAGGCGCTGTTGGCCGCCAGCGGCAGCGCGGCCGCGACGGCAGTGCGCAAGCGCTTGACGCCGGCGCGCGAAGCCTTCGAGCAGGTGGTCGACTTCATGGCCGGAGCAGCGGGCCCGAACGACAAGTACGCCGGGTCGGTGCCTTACCTGATGCTCGCGGGCAACGTGGTCGCGGGCTGGCAGCTTGCACGCGCGTTGCTCGTGGCCGAAGCGCAGCTTGCACGCGGCGAGGGTGACGCCGCGTTCCTGCATGCGAAGGTCGCGACCGCCCGCTTCTATGCCGAGCACCTGCTGAGCAAGGCCCCCGGCACGCGCGACGCCATCGTCGAAGGCGGCGCGAGCGTCACCTCGCTGGCACTCGAATCGTTCTGAGCCGCCACGCCATCGACCATGCCCGACATCTCACCCAACACCCCACGAAAGCACCCATGCTATTGCCCGGAGTTCTTGCCTCGCTGCCGCTGCCGATCATCGGTGCGCCGCTGTTCATCATCAGCAACCCCAAGCTCGTGATCGAGCTGTGCAAGGCGGGGGTCGTGGGCTCGATGCCGTCGCTCAATGCCCGGCCGGCCGAGCAACTCGACGAATGGCTCGCCGAGATCACCGAAACACTCGCCGCATACAACAAGGCCAACCCTGACCACCCGGCGGCGCCGTTCGCGATCAACCAGATCGTGCACAAGAGCAACGACCGGCTGGAGCACGACATGCAAATGTGCGCCAAGTACAAGGTGCCGATCATCATCACGTCGCTCGGCGCGCGCACCGACGTGAACGACGCCGTGCATGCGTGGGGCGGCGTGGTGCTGCACGACATCATCAACAACGCGTTCGCGAAGAAGGCCATCGAAAAGGGCGCCGACGGGCTGATCGCCGTGGCTGCAGGTGCCGGTGGCCACGCCGGCGTGAAGAGCCCGTTCGCGTTGATCCAGGAGATCCGCCAGTGGTTCGACGGCCCGGTGGCGCTCAGCGGCGCCATCGCCAGCGGCGGTGCGGTGCTGGCGGCGCAGGCGATGGGGGCCGACTTCGGCTACATCGGCTCGGCCTTCATCGCGACCGAGGAAGCGCGTGCCGTCGAGGGCTACAAGCAGGCCATCGTCGAGGGCAACTCCGACGACATCGTCTACAGCAACCTGTTCACGGGTGTGCACGGCAACTACCTGAAGCCGTCGATCCGGGCGGCAGGCCTCGACCCGGACAACCTGCCGGAAAGCGACCCGAGCAAGATGAATTTCGGTGGCGACGCCAGGAAGGCCTGGAAAGACATCTGGGGCTGCGGTCAGGGCATCGGCGCCATCGACAAGGTGCTGCCGGCCGCCGAGTTGGTGGCGCGTTTGAAGCGCGAGTACCTTCAGGCGCGTTCGCGGCTCGCCATCGGCTGAGCGGAGCCCACCTCCAGGTCGGAATCGCAGCCCCGGCCGGCTGCGATCCAGCGCCGCAAGGGCCGCTGCAACCAGCGACCGAGCCAGCCCATGTGGCGCTCGGGCTCGGTCAGCATGCCGCAGTGGTAGCGGCGCGCGGAGGCGCTCCACGCCAGCGCGTTGCAGGGGCCGCTGCGGCGCCGCGACACCAACATGCCCACCGGGCAGGGCGCGACCAGGCAGCACACGCCGCAACCGTTGCACGCCGCGTGCTCGGCCGGCTTGGGCGGCGCGAGCGCTTCGATGTGGATGACGTGATTCATGTGGCGCTCGAAACAGCCATCATTCTGTGGCGCACATCCGCACCTCGGTCGTTGGAACTGGGCCGCAGAATAGGCGGTGTTACAGTCCCGCCCAGACTTTTGGTCCTTCCCGTCCCCTTGTTGGCAGCAGACAAGGCGGGTCGCTAGTCCGCCAACCGGTGTAGCCGGGACGCGGAAGGTTGTTCAACCCACTACAGCGCCGGAAACCGGTGCGAAAGGTGAGCGAAATGATGCAGGAAAGCAGGGCTAACTCATACCTGTTCGGGGGCAACGCCCCTTATGTCGAAGAGTTGTACGAGGCCTACCTCGACAACCCCGGCTCGGTGCCCGAAACCTGGCGCAAGCATTTCGACGCGCTCCAGCACGTGCCGGCAACCGACGGCAGTAACGCCCGCGACGTGGCGCATGCACCGGTCGTCGAATCGTTTGCACAGCGCGCCAAGGCCAACACCTTCGGCAGCAAGGCGTCCACCACCGACCTCGCCATTGCGCGAAAGCAGGTGCACGTGCAGTCGCTGATCGCGGCTTATCGCTTCCTCGGCTCGCGCTGGGCCGATCTCGACCCGCTGAAGCGCCTGGAGCGCCCCAAGATTCCCGAGCTCGAGCCGGCGTTCTACGACCTGAGCGAGTCCGATATGGACATCGCGTTCAGCGCCACGAACACCTACTTCTCGACCCACGAGCACATGACCTTGCGCGAAATCGTGCAGGCGCTGCGTGAAACGTATTGCGGCTCGATCGGCGCCGAGTACATGCACATGACCGAGCCGGTCGAGAAGCGCTGGTGGCAGGAGCGGTTGGAGTCGATCCGCTCCAAGCCGAGCTACAACGCCGAGGCGAAGGTGCACATCCTCGAACGCCTCACGGCCGCAGAGGGCCTGGAGCGCTACCTGCACACCAAGTACGTCGGCCAGAAGCGCTTCTCGCTCGAAGGCGGCGAGAGCTTCATCGTGTCGATGGACGAACTCGTGCAGCGTGCCGGAGCCAAGGGCGTGCAGGAGATCGTGATCGGCATGGCCCACCGCGGCCGCCTCAACGTGCTGGTCAACACGCTCGGCAAGAGCCCGAAAGACCTGTTCTCCGAGTTCGACCACACCGCACCCGAGAACCTGCCATCCGGCGACGTGAAGTACCACCAGGGCTTTTCGAGCGACATCACGACCACCGGTGGCCCGGTGCACCTGAGCCTGGCGTTCAATCCCTCGCACCTGGAGATCGTGAACCCGGTGGTCGAAGGTTCCGTCAAGGCCCGCCTCGACCGGCGCGGTGACGCGGAAGGCGACACGGTCCTGCCGATCATCGTGCACGGTGACGCGGCCTTCGCCGGCCAGGGCGTGGTGATGGAAACGCTGGCGCTCGCGCAGACGCGCGGCTACTACACCGGCGGCACGGTGCACCTCGTCATCAACAACCAGATCGGCTTCACCACCAGCGACCCGCGCGACTCGCGCTCGACGCTGTATTGCACCGATGTCGTGAAGATGATCGAGGCGCCGGTGTTGCACGTGAACGGCGACGACCCGGAAGCCGTGGTGCTGTGCACCCAGCTCGCGCTCGACTACCGGCAGGAGTTCAACAAGGACGTGGTCGTCGACATCGTCTGCTTCCGCAAGCTCGGCCACAACGAGCAGGACACGCCGGCGTTGACGCAGCCGCTGATGTACAAGAAGATCGCCCAGCACCCCGGCACGCGCAAGCTCTATGGCGAGAAGCTCGCGGCGCAGGGCGTACTGCCCGCCGATGGCCCCGACAACATGGTGAAAGCGTTGCGCGCTGCCATGGATGCGGGCAAGAACACCTACGACCCGGTGCTCACCAACTACAAGAGCAAGTACGCTGTCGACTGGGCGCCCTTCCTCGGCAAGAAGTGGACCGATGCCGCCGACACCGCGCTGCCGCTGTCCGAGATCAAGCGCCTGGCCGAGCGCATCACCACGATCCCGAAAGACTTCAAGGCCCACAGCCTGGTCGAGAAGGTGCTGGCCGACCGCGGTGCGATGGGACGCGGCGAGATCAATGTCGACTGGGGCATGGGCGAACACCTGGCGTTCGCGTCGCTGGTGGCCAGCGGCTATGCGGTGCGCCTGTCGGGCGAAGACTGCGGGCGCGGCACCTTCACGCACCGACATTCGGTGCTGCACGACCAGAACCGCGAGAAGTGGGACACAGGCACCTACACGCCGCTGCAGCACGTGGCCGACGGACAGGCGCCGTTCGTGGTGATCGACTCGCTGCTGTCCGAAGAAGCGGTGCTCGGCTTCGAGTACGGCTATGCATCAGCCGAGCCGAACACTCTCGTGATCTGGGAGGCGCAGTTCGGTGACTTCGTGAACGGTGCGCAGGTCGTGATCGACCAGTTCATCGCCTCCGGTGAGGTGAAGTGGGGCCGCGCCAACGGCATCACGCTGATGCTCCCGCACGGCTACGAAGGTCAAGGCCCTGAGCACAGTTCTGCGCGCCTGGAGCGCTTCATGCAACTGGCCGCCGACAACAACATGCAGATCGTCCAGCCGACTTCGGCGAGCCAGATCTTCCATGTGCTGCGCCGCCAGATGGTACGGATGTTCAGGAAGCCGCTGATCATCATGACGCCCAAGTCGCTGCTGCGCGCGAAAGACGCCGGCTCGCCGCTCACCGAGTTCACGAAGGGCGAGTTCAAGACCGTCATCGGCGAGGTCAGTGCCGAGGTCCATGCCGACAAGGTCAAGCGCGTGATCGCCTGCTCGGGCAAGGTCTATTACGACCTCGTCAAGGCGCGCGCCGAACGCAAGAACGGTGACGTGGCGGTGATCCGCGTGGAGCAGCTCTACCCGTTCCCGCACAAGGCATTCGCGGCCGAGATGAAGAAGTACCCGAACGCGCTCGAAGTGGTGTGGTGCCAGGACGAACCGCAGAACCAGGGTGCGTGGTTCTTCGTGCAGCACTACATCCACGAGAACATGAGCGAAGGCCAGAAGCTCGGCTACGCCGGGCGGCCGGCATCGGCGTCACCGGCAGTGGGCTATGCGCACCTGCACCAGGAGCAGCAGAAGGCGCTGCTCGAACAGGCCTACGGCAAGCTCAAGGGCTTCGTTCTTTCCAAGTAAGAAAAACAGATCCGAGAACAACATGGCAATCGTAGAAGTGAAGGTACCGCAGCTGTCGGAGTCCGTGGCCGAAGCCACTTTGCTGCAGTGGAAGAAGCGGCCCGGTGAACGCGTCGAGTTGGACGAGATCCTGGTCGAGATCGAAACCGACAAGGTGGTTCTCGAAGTGCCGGCGCCCGCCGCAGGCGTGCTGGCCCAGTTGGTCAAGAACGACGGCGACCTGTGCATCGCCGAAGAAGTGATCGCGAAGATCGACACCGAAGGCGTCGAGGCGACGAGCCCGCTCGAAGTGAAACCGGTTCCGCAGGGCGTGCCCGCGCCCGGCGCCACGCCCGGTGTTTCCGGCGATCTGGTGTCGCCACCGGCAGGCGCACCGGCCATGCCGGCCGCCGCCAAGCTGATGGCCGACAACCGCATTCCGGCGGGCTCGGTCGAAGGCACAGGCAGGGACGGGCGCGTGACCAAGGCCGACGTGCTCGCGTCGATGGAAGGAACGGTCAAACCGGTGGCGCTGACCGCGCCGGTCGTGGCACCCGCGCAAGCCGCGACCAAGCCGGCACTCCCCACTGTGGCTGCACCGCCAATGCAGAGCCTGGGCGACCGCCCAGAGCAGCGCGTGCCGATGAGCCGGCTGCGTGCCCGCATTGCCGAGCGCCTGGTGCAGTCGCAATCGACGAACGCCATCCTGACCACGTTCAACGAAGTGAACATGGCCCCGGTGATGGAGATGCGCAAGCGCTTTCAAGAGAAGTTCGAGAAGGAGCACGGCGTGAAGATCGGCTTCATGAGCTTCTTCGTGAAGGCGGCGGTCGCAGCACTCAAGAAGTACCCGATCATCAACGCGTCGGTCGATGGCAACGACATCGTCTACCACGGCTACTTCGACATCGGCATCGCCGTGGGTTCGCCGCGCGGCCTGGTCGTGCCCATCCTTCGCAATGCCGACCAGATGAGCTTTGCCGACATCGAGAAGAAGATCGCCGAGTTCGGCAAGAAGGCAGCCGAGGGCAAGTTGGCCCTCGACGACCTGATGGGCGGCACGTTCTCCATCAGCAACGGCGGCACCTTCGGTTCGATGCTGTCCACACCGATCATCAATCCGCCGCAGTCGGCCATCCTGGGCGTGCATGCCACCAAGGATCGCGCTGTGGTCGAGAACGGCGCCATCGTGATCCGGCCGATGAACTACCTGGCCATGTCGTACGACCACCGCATCATCGACGGCCGCGAAGCCGTGCTCGGGCTGGTCGCGATGAAGGAAGCGCTGGAAGACCCGGCGCGTCTGCTGTTTGACATCTGACCCGCTGACGACCATGAGCAACGCATTCGACGTGATCGTCATCGGCGCCGGCCCGGGTGGCTACATTGCTGCCATCCGCGCTGCGCAACTCGGCTTCAACACCGCCTGCATTGACGAGTGGAAGAACGACAAGGGGGGCCCCGCGCTCGGTGGCACCTGCACGAACGTGGGCTGCATTCCCAGCAAGGCGTTGCTGCAGTCGAGCGAGAATTTCGACCAGGCCGGGCACCACTTTGCCGACCACGGCATCGGCCTGTCGAACCTCACCATCGACGTGGCGAAGATGCTCGGCCGCAAGAACACGGTCGTGAAGCAGAACAACGACGGCATCCTGTACCTGTTCAAGAAGAACAAGGTCGCGTTTTTCCATGGGCGCGGCTCGTTCACGAAGGCGGTCGATGGGGGCTACGAGGTGGCGGTTGCCGGCGACAAGCCCGATGTGCTGACGGCCAAGCACGTGATCGTCGCGACGGGCTCGAACCCGCGCGCGCTTACCGGTGCGGCGTTCGACGAAGAGACCATTCTTTCGAACGACGGCGCGCTGCGCATCCCGGCAGTGCCGAAGACGCTCGCTGTGATCGGCTCCGGTGTGATCGGCCTGGAAATGGGCTCTGTCTGGCGCCGCCTCGGCGCCGAGGTGACGGTGCTCGAAGCGCTGCCCGTGTTTCTGGGCGCGGTCGATGAGCAGATCGCCAAGGAAGCACACAAGGTGTTCGTCAAGCAGGGCCTGAAGATCAACCTCGGCGTGAAGATCACCGAGGTCAAGGCCGGCAAGAAGGGTGTGTCGGTCAGCTATACCGACGCGGCGGGCGCCGAGCAGAAGGTCGAGTGCGAAAAGCTCATCGTCTCCATCGGCCGCGTGCCGAACACCATTGGCCTGAACGCCGAAGCGGTCGGGTTGAAGCTCGACGAGCGCGGCTTCGTCGAGGTCGACGACGACTGCAAGACGAACCTTGCCAACGTGTGGGCCGTGGGCGACGTGGTGCGCGGCCCGATGCTCGCGCACAAGGCCGAGGAAGAAGGCGTGGCCGTGGCCGAGCGCATTGCCGGTCAACACGGGCACGTCAACTTCAACACGGTGCCGTGGGTCATCTACACCTCGCCGGAGATTGCCTGGGTCGGCCAGACCGAGCAGCAGTTGAAGGCCGCTGGCCGCGCCTACAAGGCGGGCACTTTCCCATTCATGGCGAACGGCCGCGCGCGCGCACTGGGCGATACGACCGGCATGGTGAAGATGCTGGCCGACGCCAAGACCGACGAGATCCTCGGCGTGCACATCATCGGCCCGATGGCGAGCGAACTGATCGCTGAGGCGGTGGTGGCGATGGAGTTCAAGGCCTCGAGCGAGGACATCGCGCGCATCTGCCACGCGCACCCGAGCCTGAGCGAGGCGACGAAGGAAGCCGCACTCGCGGTCGACAAGCGCACGCTGAACTTCTAGAGCCTCACGGCGCCGCGTCGTGGGTGTTCGCGAACTGTATGCAGCCACGCTCGCCGAGCGTGGCTACACGTCCGACCCAGCGCAGTTGCGGGCCATTGATTCGCTCGAACGCTGCGAGCGCGAGTGGGCCGACTACAAGGCGCGGCGCGGCAATGCGCTGACGAAACTGCTCTCGCGCCCGCCGATCCCGCGAGGCGTGTACATGTACGGCGGCGTCGGGCGCGGCAAGAGCTTCCTGATGGACTGCTTCTTCAACGCCGTGCCGCTGCAACGCAAGACGCGCCTGCACTTCCATGAGTTCATGCGCGAGGTGCACCGCGAACTGGGCGAGCTGCAAGGCACCGTGAACCCGCTCGACGAGCTCGGTAAGCGCATGGCGCGGCGCTACCGGCTGATCTGCTTCGACGAGTTCCATGTGTCCGACATCACCGACGCGATGATCCTGCACCGGCTGCTCGCAGCGCTGTTCGAGAACCGCGTGAGCATCGTCACCACTTCGAACTTCAAGCCCGACGACCTGTACCCGAACGGCCTGCACCGCGACCGCATCCTCCCTGCCATCGCGCTGCTGAACGACAAGCTCGAGGTCATCAACGTCGACAACGGCAGTGACTACCGCAGCATCACGCTCGAGCAGGTCGGTCTGTACCACACGCCGCTCGGCGCGGCGGCCGATGCAGCGATGATGGCCGCCTTCGACCGCCTGGCCGAGGCGCGCGATGAGAGCCCGCTGCTGCACATCGAGCACCGCGAACTGCAGGCGCGACGGCGCGCCGGTGGCGTGGTGTGGTTCGACTTCAAGCAGCTGTGCGGCGGGCCGCGCTCGCAGAACGACTACCTGGAGCTGGCCACGCAGTTCCACACGCTGCTGTTGTCGGGTGTGCCGGAAATGGCACCGCGCAATGCGTCGGAGGCGCGGCGCTTCACGTGGCTGGTCGATGTGCTGTACGACCGGCGCGTGAAGCTCATTCTGTCGGCCGAGGTCGAGCCCGACCTGCTGTACACCGAAGGGCCGATGGCGCATGAGTTCCCGCGCACCGTTTCGCGCCTGCGCGAGATGCAATCGGCCGAGTTCCTGGCGCTGGCCCGGCGCGATGTGGACACGTCGCTGACCTGACGGGCTAACCCGTCTTTGGGCGAGCCGGTCAGTCGAGCGCCTCGACCTTCACGAGCGCCAGCGACAGGTTGTCGCCACCCCCACGCGCGCGTTGGCGCGCCTTGCTCACGAGCATCTCGCTCGCTTCGCGTGGTGGCAGGGCGTGCACGATCGCGCCGAGCTCGCGCGGGGTGAAGTAGTGCCACAGGCCGTCGCTGCAGGCGAGCATGCAGTCGCCCACGTCCAGCCGGTCGATCCGCGTGTGCGAGAGCGGCGGGTCTTGCGCGGTGCCCAGGCAGCCGGTGAGCAGGTTCGACTGCGGGTGCACGTTGGCCTCTTCCTCGGTGATCTGGCCTTCCTCGACGAGGCGCTGCACGTACGAGTGGTCGACCGAGCGGCTTTGCATCTCGGCACCACGGAAGTGGTACACGCGCGAATCGCCAGCGTGAATCACGTCGCACTCGCGTGTCGGGCTGATGATGAAAGCGGCGACCGTGCTGTGTGGCTCTTCTTCCGACGTGATCGCCGTCAGCTTGATCATCAGGTGCGCTTCGAGCACCAACTGCTTGAGCGCCTCGGCCGGGTCGTCCCGGCTCGGCGCGTAGCGCTCGAACAGCTGCTGCGCGGTCAGCAGCACCTGGTCGGCCGCCTTGCGGCCGCCGCTCTTGCCGCCCATGCCATCGGCCAGAACGGCCAGCAGGCAGCCCGGCGCGCGGTCGTGCGCTAGCACCTCGACCTGGTCTTGCTGGTACGCCCGGTCCCCGCGGTGCAGGCCGGTGGTGGCAGAAAGACGGTACCCAAGGGTCGCAGTGCTCATGGGCGAAAACTATAATCGCTTTGCTTTCCACAACCGGCGGAATTACCGCGACAAAGTCGCGTGTCGATGGACATCAACCTGCACTCATTGCCCCGCCGCCTGATCGAGTTGCGCATGGAACATGCCGACCTCGACAGCCTGATCGACCAAGCCGCACTGACGCTGCCCGACGACGAGTTGAGCCTGCGCCGGCTCAAGAAGCGCCGGCTGCGCCTGCGCGACCAGATCGCCCAGATCGAGGCGGAGCTCGATCCGCCCGAGCCGGCGTGAGTTTGCGTATTCAGCGGCACCGCCACGAGAGTCGCCACCGCCGATGACTGCCCTCGAAGAGGCCGTTCGAGCCGCCTTCGCGCGCGGCGGCGCACTGTCGCGCGCCGACGCCAACCACGTCGAGCGTGACGTGCAGTTGCGCATGGCGCTCGGCGTGGCCCGGGCCATCGACGAACGCAGCGCCCTCGTCGCCGAAGCAGGCACCGGCGTCGGCAAGACATTCGCGTACCTGGTGCCGGCCATGCTGAGCGGCACCCGCGTGCTGGTGAGCACCGCCACCAAGAGCCTGCAGGACCAGCTGTTCCTGCGCGACCTGCCGCGCCTGCGTGAGGCACTGAAGCTGCCCGTGACCGTGGCGTTGCTGAAAGGCCGGGGCAGCTACCTGTGCCTGCACCGCATGAACCAGGCGCGCCAGGCCGAGACCCTGCCCGACCGCTGGGCGGCGCGCACGCTGGCCAAGGTCGAGCAGTGGTCGCACAGCACCGTCACCGGCGACCTGGCCGAACTGGTCGGCCTGGACGAGCGCAGCAGCGTGATCCCGCTCGTGACCTCGTCGCGCGAGAACTGCCTGGGCTCGGAATGCCCGCAGTTCCGCCAATGCCACGTCGTCAAGGCGCGGCGCGAGGCCATGCTGGCTGACCTGGTGGTCGTGAACCACCACCTCTTCTTTGCCGACATGGCACTGCGCGACACCGGCGTCGCCGAGCTGCTGCCCAGCGTCGATGTGGCGCTGTTCGACGAGGCGCACCAGCTCACCGAGGCCGGCGTGCAGTTCCTGGGCAACACGCTGGGTACGTCGCAGGTGATCGACTTCGCACGCGACATGCTCGGCACCGGTCTGCAGCAGGCCCGTGGCCTGGCACCCTGGCAAGAACTCGCCGGTGCGTGCGACCGCACGGCGCGCGACTTGCGCATTGCCGCCGCCGGCAGCCTGCGCGACCTGCGCGGCACGATCAAGCTGCGCTGGACCGAGCGCGGGTCACAGGCCGACTTTGCCGATGGTCTGGTGGCGGTGGCCACGGCCTGCGACGCCGCCGCTGCCGGCCTGAAGGTGGTGGCCGACATGTCACCCGACTTCGACAAGCTGGCCGAGCGCGCCACCGGCCTCGCAACGCAAGCGCGTCGCTTCATCGAGCCCGCGCAAGACGGCAACGTGCGCTGGATCGACGTGTCGCCGCACCAGGCTCGGCTGGTCGAGTCGCCGCTCGACATTCGCGATGCGCTGCGCGAGCAGATGAACGGCCCGCCCAAAGCTTGGGTGTTCACCTCTGCCACGCTCGGTGACGACGACAAGCTGAGCTGGTTCACCGAATCCGCCGGCCTGACCGATGCACGCGTGCTGCGCCTGGGCAGCCCGTTCGACTATGCCCACAACGCGCGGCTCTATGTGCCGCGCGGGTTCCCGAAGCCGAACGAGCCGTCGCACGCGCCATCGGTCGCGTTGCTCGCCGCACGTTGCGCGCGCGCTTTAGGCGGGCGCACGTTCGTGCTCACCACCACATTGCGCGCGCTGCAGGCCATCGGTGAACAATTGCGGGCCGAGTTCGAAGGGCAGGGCGACGCCATCCAGGTGCTGGTGCAGGGGCAGATCCCGAAGCGCCAGCTCATGCAGCAATTCATGGCCGAGCCACGCTCGGTGCTGGTCGGCTCGCAGAGCTTCTGGGAAGGTATCGACGTGCCTGGCGACGCGCTGCAGTGCGTGCTGATCGACAAGCTCCCGTTCCCGCCCCCGAACGACCCGCTGGTCGAGGCACGCGTCAAGCGCCTGGAAGGCGAGGGCCGCAACCCGTTTGCCGACTACTTCGTCGCCGAGGCAGCGGTGTCGCTCAAGCAGGGCGCCGGGCGCCTGATTCGCAGCGAAACCGACCGCGGGTTGCTCGTGGTCTGTGACCCGCGCATGGCGGGCATGAACTACGGCAAGCGCTTGCGAGAGGCGTTGCCACCGATGACGCTCGTGGCGAATGAAGCCGAGGCGCTGGCCTGGCTGGCCAGCCTCGGTGCTGCCACCCTGCCGTTCTGAACCCTAGGGCAGTATCGCCTGCGGTCTACCAGAGCTGCCACCAAGCGCGCTTCGCCGTGGTGACGCCATCGGTGTGGATCGTGGTGCCGGGGAAGTTCTTGCGCAACACGCGGTCGGCGTCGTCGCGCAGGTCGGTCAGCCCCAGGCGGTCATAGCTCTGCACCATGATGTAGAGCGCTTCCTGTGTCGAGGGCGATTCCTGGAAGTCCGAGATCACGTTGTGCGCCCGGTTCGCCGCCGCCACGAAGGCGCCGCGCCGGTAGTAGTAACGCGCCACGTGCACTTCGTATGAGGCCAGCGTGTTGACGATGTAATTCATGCGCAGGCGCGCGTCGTCGGCATAGATCGACTGCGGATACTGGTCGACGAGCGCGCGGAACGACTGGAATGAATCGCGCGACGCTTGTTGGTCGCGCTCCGACAGATCCTGCCGCGCCAGACTGCCGAGCAGGCCGAGGTTGTCGTTGAAGTTGACGAGGCCTTGCAGGTACAGCGCGTAGTCGGACGCTGCGCTGGTGGGGTGCAGCTTGATGAAGCGCTCCACCACCGACAGCGCCTGTGCCTTGTCGCCGCTCTTGTACAGCATGTAGGCGCGCTCGATCTGCGCCTGCTGAGCCAGGGCCGTGCCCGAGGCACGGCCTTCCAGGCGCTCGTAGAGCTTGCCGGCGCGCTCGTAGTTGCCGGTCGAAGCCTCTTCCTTGGCCTCTGCATACAATCGCTCAGCGCTCCACTGCGACTCGGCTTCACGCGGTGTCGAGCCGCAGCCCGCGAGCGCTGCGGCCGCCATCGATACCACCACCATGGCCTTCAGGGGCCGCCACACACTCAGTTGAATCATGGGATGAAGGCCCGCCCAGCGGGTGCAGTCCTGTCGAGAAGCGATCTTCGATTATATGGTTCAGCTCACGCACGACCTTCTCGCGCAGGCCCTCGCCGCCGAGGCAGACGACCTTGTAGATAGCGCTGCGGACGCGTCCTTCGAACAACGCGAATCGCTCGTGCCGACCGAGCTTCACGGGCAACGGTTCGACAAGGCCGTGGTCGCGATGGCGCCCGAGTTTTCGCGCAGCCATCTGCAGGGCCTGATCGGGGCCGGGCATGTTCGCATCGACGACGCGGTGCAGACGACTGCATCGCGCAAGGTGCGCAGCGGCCAAATGATTGCGCTCGCCCTCGTGCCCACGGCGGAGAGCCGCGCGTTCCGCGCCGAGGCCATCGCGCTCGACATCGTTCACGAAGACGCTGATGTGATGGTCGTGAACAAGGCCGCTGGGATGGTGGTGCACCCTGCGGCGGGAAACTGGTCTGGCACGCTGCTCAACGCGCTGCTGGCGCATCACGTGGGTGCCGCGAGCCTGCCGCGCGCCGGCATCGTGCACCGGCTCGACAAGGACACGTCGGGCCTGATGGTCGTCGGCAAGACGCTGCAAGCCGTGACCGCGCTGGTGCGCGCGATTGCCGCGCGCGAGGTGAGCCGCCAGTACCTGGCCATCGCACAGGGCGATGTGCGGCCGGCCGCATTCAGCGTCGAGGCGCCCCTCGGCCGCGACCCGCAATCGCGCATCCGCATGGCCATCGTTGCCGGCGGCAAGCCGGCCCGCACCGATGTGGCGGTTCTGGCGCGGGCAATCGGCTTCAGCCTGCTGCGCTGCACCTTGCACAGCGGGCGCACGCACCAGATCCGCGTGCACCTCGCTTCGCGCGGCTATCCGCTGGTGGCCGATGCGGTGTACGGCGGCAAGCCTGCGCTCGGCCTGCCGCGGCAAGCGCTGCACGCCACGCGACTGGCGTTCGCGCACCCTGGTAGCGGCGAGCCCCTGGCGTTCGATGCAACGATGCCTGCCGACATGACCGCAGGTTGGCGTGACGCTACAGAGCCGGCGGCCTGACGGCCGCTGAAAGCCAGCGCAAGCCAGGCGCGCGGCCGAAAGGTGCGGGCGAGTACAATTGCTTATTCCTTGGTGGGTCGACGATACGTGGCGGTACTGTGAAGCGCGGCTTTCATGCGCGCCTTGCCGCTGATTCGATCGGCCGAGATGTGAGCCGCACCGCAAGGTGCCTCAAACCCGGGTGGTGCGAACGAGCCTACCCCTGTCAGCCAGGTTTTGCACTGAGCCCCAAGACGCGTTCGTCCGGCGTGCGCCCTGTTGTTCGACATGGCCCGTGACCTCCTGCCGTGACCCCTTTGACAGACTGACAGCTACCAGCCGAACGACCCGGCCGAGGATGTGAACGAGACCCATGAATAGCCTGGATGCGAAGCGCGTCCTCGAGACCGCCCTGATATGCGCCAGCCAGCCGCTGCCCTTGAGCGACCTGCGCGTGGTGTTCGCCGACGAGGTCGGCTCCGACACACTGCGCACGCTTCTCGACGAACTGCAGCGCGACTGGGAAGGCCGGGGCGTCGAACTCGTGACGCTGGCCAACGGATGGCGGCTGCAGAGCCGACCCGAAATGCGGGCCTACCTCGACCGGCTCAACCCCGAGAAGCCGCCAAAATATTCGCGCGCCGTGATGGAAACGCTGGCAATCATTGCGTATCGACAGCCCGTCACGCGCGGCGACATCGAAGATATCCGAGGCGTCACGGTGGCCAGCCAGATCATCAAGCAACTGGAAGACCGTGGCTGGGTCGAGGCGATCGGCTACCGCGAGTCGCCCGGCCGCCCGGCGCTGCTGGCCACGACGAGGCAGTTCCTCGACGACCTCGGCCTTGCCAGCCTCGAACAACTGCCGTTGCTCGAAGGCGGCACGGGCGCTGGAAGCGAACTGCTCGCCCAGGCCTTGACGGACGAGGCACTGCCCGATCAACCGTCGTTGCTGCCCACTGACAACGCACCCGACGACGCACCCGACGACGCACCCGACCCCGCGGCCTCGGAACCCCTTCTCCTCGATGAGCCTGCGGCGGACGCCGCTCCCATGGAAACCAAGAATGAACCCCAACCCTGACAACGCGCCCGACATCGACACCGATATTGAAAGCGCCCCCGCCGATTCGGCGGCGAAACCAGCGCGTCGCCGCCGCGCGGTCAAAGTCGACACGGCGCCGACCGAGGGCAATGCCGCAACCGTGATCGGCGGCAGCGCCGACGATGGCGTCGGAGGCGCTTCCGCCGAGGCGCAGGCCGAGGACATGGTGGCCAAGCCGAAGCGTCGGCGTGCCGTGGCAAAGGTCGAGGCTGATGTATCGGCAGGCGTGCCGTTGCAAGGCGATTCCGCGCCTGCACCCGTCGCCGCTTCCAACGAGGCTGTGTCGGCGCCAGCTGCACTTGCCATCAGCGCTCAAGATGCTGGCGACGATGCCCCCGCTGCGGGCTCGCAAGGCGAGGCGTCTGATGCCGATGCACAGTCGGACAACGCCCAAGGCCCGCGCAGCCGACGCCGTGGCCGGCGCAACCGGGGCGAGCGCGCAGACCGCGCCGAAGGCGATGCAGGTGCCGATGCCACGAGCGGCGCAGAGCCTACCGAGACCCGCCCGCCCACGGCGCCCGCTGTGCCGCTGCCTGTGCTGGTGGCCGAGCGGTTTGCCCAAGTCCTGTCTGGCGAGTTCGATGCGAGCGGCGAACCCGATTCCGAAGCGGTTGTCGATGCGGTCACCGAAAACCTTCTCGATGCCCCGGCCGAGGCTGCCGAGGACGCGGCCGAAGCCAGCCCGGAGCCCTCCGCGCCCAAGCGTGTTCTGCAGCCCGAAGCCGATGCGCCCAAGCTGCACAAGGTGCTCGCGCAATCGGGCATCGGCTCGCGCCGCGACATGGAAGACCTGATCCAGGACGGCCACGTCACCGTCAACGGCGAGGTGGCACACGTCGGCCAGCGCGTGTCGTTCGGCGACCAGGTCAAGGTCAACGGCAAGCCCGTGCGCCTGCGCATCGTGCCGCCCACGCCGCGCATCATTGCGTACCACAAGCCAGTGGGTGAAATCGTCAGCCGCGACGACCCGCAGAACCGGCCGAGCGTGTTCCGCCGGCTGCCGCAGTTGCAGCAGGGCAAATGGCAGTCGGTGGGCCGGCTCGACATCAACACCGAAGGCCTGTTGCTGTTCACCACGTCCGGCGAACTCGCCAACCAGTTGATGCACCCACGCTTCGGTGTCGAGCGTGAATACGCCGTGCGGGTGCTGGGCACGCTCAGCACCGAAGACAAGGCGGAGTTGCTGAACGGCGTCGATGTCGACGGTCAGAAGGCCAGCTTCAAGTCGGTCGAAGATGGTGGCGGCGACGGCGCGAACCGCTGGTACCGCGTCGTCATCACCGAAGGGCGCAACCGCGAGGTGCGGCGCCTGTTCGAGGCCGTTGACCTGACGGTGAGCCGGCTCATCCGCATCCGCTACGGCAGCTTCGTGTTGCCGCTGGGCCTGAAGCGCGGCGTGTGGGTCGACCTGGAAGACGGCGACGTGCGCACGATCAGGCGTCTGGCGGCCGGCGATGGCGGCCAGCGCAACGACCGGGGCAATGATCGCGCCAGCGAGCGGGGCAACGAGCGCGGGAATGACCGCAACAACGATCGCAACAACGCACGCGGTGGCGACCGCCAGAACGGCCCGCAGCAGAACCGCAACGACCGTCAGCAAGGCCCGCGCCCGAACGGCAGCCCGAACCAGGGTGAGCGCGACCGCAACCGCAGCACCGCGCCGCAGCGGCCGCGGGTCAACGAGTTCACGCCACCGCGCGTCAACGAGATGGCTCCACCACGTGACGACTCACCCCGCGAGCGTGGCGGCCTGCACGACGGCGACCACGACATGGACTTCGATCCTGCGTCGATCCCGAACCCGCTGGAGCAGACCTTCGACAAGCGCTTCGTGCAGAACCCGCGCAGCCCGGCCGGCGGCCGAGGCTTCCGAAACGGAGGTGGCGGTTTCGGCGCCGGGGGCAGTGCGCCGCTGCCCGCCAACAAAGGCAACCGGGGTGACCCGAAGCAACCCGACCCGCTGCAGACCTCGCTCGGCTTCATCGGTGCCGACGCCTTCCACCGCAAGGGTCAGCGCGGCGGTGGCGGTGGCGGCCAGGGGGGCGGGCAGGGCGGGGGCAATCGGGGCGGCGGTGGCGCCGGTGGTGGCAACCGCGGCGGCGGCGGTGGTGGTGGTGGTAGTGGTGGATTTGGCGGCGGCCGGCGCGACCGCTGAGGCCCGGCGCGTCATCTAGCGCCAACCCTTGCGACGTACAATCCAAGGCTTTGTCCAGCATTGATTTCAGGAGAATAAAACCATGGCACTCGAACGCACTCTGTCGATCATCAAGCCCGACGCCGTTGCCAAAAACGTGATCGGTCAGATCTACGCCCGCTTCGAAGGCGCCGGCCTGAAGGTCGTTGCCGCCCGCATGGCGCACCTGTCGCGCGGCGAGGCCGAGGCCTTCTACGGCGTGCACAAAGCCCGTCCTTTCTTCAAGGACCTGGTCGAGTTCATGATCTCCGGCCCGGTGATGATCCAGGCGCTCGAAGGCGAAGGCGCCATCGGCAAGAACCGCGACCTGATGGGCGCCACCGACCCGAAGAAGGCCGAGAAGGGAACCATCCGCGCCGACTTCGCCGACAGCATCGACGCGAACGCCGTGCATGGCTCCGACGCTGCCGAAACAGCCGCCGTCGAGATCGCCTTCTTCTTCCCCGGCATGAACGTCTACAGCCGCTGAAGACGCACCCACCGCGCCTTGCCCGCGCGCGCCACGCATGACTGCCGTCAACCTTCTTGAGCTGGACCGCGAAGCGCTCGCCGCCTTCTGCGAACAGCTCGGGGAGAAGCGATTCCGCGCGACGCAACTCTTCCGCTGGATCCACCAGCGTGGGGCTTCCGAGTTCGATCAGATGACCGATCTGGCGAAGTCGCTGCGGCAAAAGCTCGGTGGGCGCGCCTGCATTGCGCCGATGGGCGTGGTGAGCGAGCAAGCGTCTGCCGATGGCACCATCAAGTGGCTGTTCGACGTGGGCGGCGGCAACGCCGTCGAGACCGTGTTCATTCCGGAAGACGACCGCGGCACGCTGTGCGTGTCGTCGCAGGCCGGCTGTGCGGTCGGCTGCAGGTTCTGTTCGACCGGCCATCAAGGCTTCAGCCGCAACCTGAGCACCGGCGAGATCATCGCCCAACTGTGGTTTGCCGAGCACCAACTGCGCAAGCGTTTCAACTCGCCCGAGGGTCAACGCGTCATCAGCAACGTGGTGATGATGGGCATGGGGGAGCCGCTGCAGAACTACACCGCGCTCCTGCCCGCCCTGCGCATGATGCTCGACGACCACGGCTACGGCCTGTCGCGCCGGCGCGTGACCGTGTCTACTTCCGGCGTGGTGCCGATGATCGAGCGGCTTCGCGACGACTGCCCGGTGGCGCTTGCCGTGTCGTTGCATGCGCCGAACGACGCTCTGCGCAACGACCTGGTGCCGTTGAACCGCAAATACCCTTTGCACGAGCTGCTGGCCGCCTGCCGCAGCTACCTGGCCAAGGCCCCGCGCGACTTCATCACCTTCGAGTACTGCATGCTCGACGGCGTGAACGACACCGATGCCTGTGCCCATGAACTGCTCGCACTCGTGGCCCCGAGCGGCCCGGTGCATGGGCGCGAAGGTGCCAGCGGCATCTCGTGCAAGTTCAACCTGATCCCGTTCAACCCGTTCCCGGCGTCGGGCTTGAAGCGCTCGCCGCACGAGCGGGTGATGGCGTTCGCGCGCATCCTGCAAGATGGCGACGTGATCACCACCGTGCGCAAGACGCGTGGCGACGACATCGACGCCGCGTGCGGCCAGCTGGCCGGCGAAGTGCAAGACCGCACCCGTGTGCACGAGCGCATGACGCGAGCACCGGTTCAGGTTCACCGCATCGGTTCGCCAGCCGCCCGCGCCATCGAGGCCGGGCGTGCGCCTGAAATTGTCGCCCCGCACGAGAGCGAAGCATGACCTTGCGAGTTGCTTTTGGCGTCCGCTCGGGCGTTGTTGGTGCACTGCTTGCAGCAGCCCTGGCGGGCCTGTTGGCGGGCTGCGCGCGGCCGCTCGCGCCTGAGTTCACAGCTGACAGCAAGGACCGCGTGACAGCGTCCGACGAGCCCGACGCGAGCAAGCGCGCACGCGTTCGCATGGAGCTGGCAGCGGCGTACTTCGGGCGCGGGCAGATGACGACCGCGCTGGACCAGATCAAGCTCGCCATCGGCGCCGACCCGACGATCTCCGAGGCCTTCAACCTGCGCGGCCTGATTTACGCCAACCTGGGCGATGACCGGCTGGCTGAAGAGAGCTTCCGCCGTGCCCTTCAATTGAACCCGCGCGACGCCGACGCGATGCAGAACTTCGGCTACTTCCTGTGCCAGAAGAAGCGCTACCCCGAATCCACCGCGCTGTTCGACCAGGCGCTCGCGGTGCCGCGGTATGCCGATGCGCCGCGCACGCTGTTGACCAAAGGCGTGTGCCTGGCGTTCGCGGGGCAATTGGCCGAGTCCGAAGCCTCGCTTGTGCGCTCGTACGAGATGGATCCCTCGAACCCGTCGACTGCGGTGAACCTCTCCGAGGTGCTGTACCGGCGCGGTGATTTCGAGCGTGCCCGGTTCTTCGTGCGCCGCGTCAACAGCGTGCCGGCCATCGCCAGTGCGCAGACGCTGTGGTTGGCCGCGCGCATCGAGAACCGCCTGGGCAACCGGGGCGGTGTCGACAATTTCGGTGACCAGTTGCGCCGGCGCTTCCCGGATGCGCGCGAGACCTCCGACTTCAACCAAGGCCGCTTCGATGAGTGACGTGACGAGCTCGGCGCCTGCCGCCGCCGTGCCAAGTTCCGGCCCGGTGCCCACCACGGCCGGTGGGTTGTTGCGCAAGGCGCGCCAGGCCCAGGGCCTGCACATCGGCGCCCTCGCGGCCAGCATCAAGGTCACGCAGCGCAAGCTCGAACTGCTCGAATCCGACCAGTTCGACCAGCTCCCCGACGCCACATTCACCCGCGCGCTCGCGCAGACCGTGTGCCGCACGCTGAAGGTGGATGCCGCACCGGTCCTCGCGCTGCTGCCGCCGGCGCTGAGCCACCGGCTGGAGCAGGTCAGCGAAGGCCTGAACACGCCGTTCGCCGATCGTCCGGGCCGACTCGTTCCTCGGGAGTGGGCGAGCGTGGCCACGCCCGCGCTCTGGCTCGCCGCTCTGTTGGTACTCGGCACTGCGGTGGTGTACTTCCTTCCCGTGGGCTGGTCACTTGTTCCCAAGGTGGCAGACGTCAAGGCCACCGCCACGGTGCCCGCAGCAATGCCCGCAACGCCGGCATCGATGCCCATGACGGCAGTGGAAACTGCTGCGCCGCCACAGGCTGCCGCGTCCGAACCGGCGGCTGCGTTGCCGCTGGTGGCCAACGAGCCGGTGCCGGACGCAACGGCCGCCAGGTTGGTCGAGGTGCGCGCCACGGCGTCATCATGGATCGAGATCACCGATGCCTCGGGTCAGGCGGTACTGTCGCGGCTGCTCCAGCCCGGCGAGACCGTGCCACTCGACGGCGCCTTGCCGATGAAGGTGAGAATCGGCAACGCGAACGGCACCCAGCTCTCGTTCCGTGGCCAGCCGGTGGCGCTGGCTCCTTTTACGCGGGACAACATCGCCCGCCTCGAACTTAAGTAGGCCGACCCATGAACGCCCTGCGCCAGAACCCGCCCGCCCTCGAAGACTTCATCGAACCCGCGCGCCCGGCAGCGCGCTTGTCGCGCCAGGTACCGGTGCGCTGGGGCTCGCGCATCGTCACCGTCGGTGGCGACGCGCCGGTGCGCGTGCAAGCCATGACGAACACCGACACGGTCGACGCCATCGGCACGGCCATCCAGGTCAAGGAACTTGCCATTGCGGGTTCGGAGATGGTGCGCATCACCGTCAACACCCCCGAAGCTGCGGCGGCGGTGCCGTACATCCGCGAGCAGCTCGACCGCATGGGCATCGACGTGCCGCTGGTCGGCGACTTCCACTACAACGGCCACCGCCTGCTCACCGACCACCCGGCGTGTGCCGAGGCGCTGAGCAAGTACCGCATCAACCCCGGCAACGTGGGCAAGGGCGACAAGCATGACAAGCAGTTCGCGCAGATGGTCGAAGTGGCCGCGAAGTACGACAAGGCCGTGCGCATCGGCGTGAACTGGGGCAGCCTCGATCAGGAACTGCTGACGCAGATGATGGACGACAACGCGCTGCTCTCCGAGCCGTTCGAGCCGCAGCAGATCATGTACCGCGCGATCATCACGTCGGCGGTGCAGTCGGCACGCCGCGCCGAAGCCGTCGGCTTGCATGCGGATCGCATCATCCTGTCGTGCAAGATGAGCGGCGTGCAAGACCTGATCAGCGTTTACCGCGCGTTGGCAAAGCGCTGCGACTACGCGCTGCACCTCGGCCTGACCGAAGCCGGCATGGGCACCAAGGGCACGGTCGCGTCGGCCACGGCGCTGGCGGTGTTGTTGCAAGAAGGCATCGGCGACACGATCCGCGTGTCGCTCACGCCACAGCCGGGCGAGGCGCGCACGCAAGAGGTGGTGGTGGCTCTCGAGATCCTGCAATCGCTCGGCCTGCGCTCGTTCAACCCCAGCGTCACCGCGTGCCCCGGCTGCGGCCGCACCACGAGCACCACCTTCCAGGTGCTCGCGAAGGAGATCGACGACCACCTGCGCGCGCAGATGCCGGTGTGGAAATCGCGCTTTCCGGGTGTCGAGAAGATGAAGGTCGCGGTGATGGGCTGCATCGTCAACGGTCCGGGCGAAAGCAAGCACGCCGACATCGGCATCAGCCTGCCCGGGACCGGCGAGGCGCCGGCCGCGCCGGTGTTCATCGACGGCGAGAAGGCGCTCACGCTGCGCGGCGACAACATCGCCGCCGAGTTTCACGCGCTGGTCGAGCGCTACATCGAGAAGCGCTACGGCGGCGTCGCCGTCTGACGCTTCAATGAAATGCTTCACCGCAGAGGGGCGGAGTTGGCGGAGGTTCGCAGAGTAAAGACCAATTGGATTGTTTTCCTCTGCGAACCTCCGTTCTTCCCGCCCCTGAGCGGTGAATGAATTCTTCTCTTCCCCGACATCCCAAATGGCTGAACCCCTGCGCGCCGTCAAAGGCATGAACGACATCCTGCCGCCCGAGTCGGCGCGCTGGGAGTGGTTCGAATCGAAGGTGCGTGCGCTGATGGCGCGCTACGGCTATGCCAATGTACGCACGCCCATCGTCGAGCTGACCGCGCTTTTCGTGCGCGGCCTGGGCGAGGTGACAGACATCGTCGAGAAGGAGATGTACTCGTTCGAAGATGCAATGAACGGCGACAAGCTCACGCTGCGCCCGGAGGCCACGGCCGGCATCGTGCGCGCCATGATCGAGCACAACGCGCTGTACAACGGGCCGCTGCGCATCTGGTCGCAGGTGGCGGTGTTCCGTCACGAGCGGCCGCAGAAGGGCCGCTACCGGCAGTTCCACCAGATCGACGTGGAGGCGCTCGGCCACGCCGGGCCGGATGTGGATGCCGAGCAGATCCTGATGTGCCGGGCGCTGTGCCGTGACCTTGGTTTCGTCGAGGGTCGCGACGTTCGACTGGAACTCAACAGCCTCGGCCAACCCCCTGAACGCGCCGCGCACCGCGCCGCATTGGTTGCGTACTTCGGCCAGCACCTCGATACGCTGGACGACGATTCCAAGCGCCGTTTGCTGACCAACCCATTGCGCATTCTCGATAGCAAGAACCCGTCGATACAGGCGCTGATCGACGCGGCGCCCAAGCTGATGGACCACCTGGGCGAGGCCTCGCTCGCGCACCTGGGCGGCGTGCGCGCCGTGCTCGACGCGGCCGGTATTGCCTACCGCATCAACCCGCGCCTGGTGCGCGGCATGGACTACTACAACCTCACCGTGTTCGAGTTCGTGACCGACCTGCTTGGCTCGCAGGGCACGGTGTGCGGCGGCGGGCGCTACGACGGGTTGTTCGAGCAACTCGGTGGCAAACCGACACCCGCGGTCGGCTGGGGCATGGGCATCGAACGCATGTTGCTGCTGCTGGAGGCGGTGGCCACAAAGATGCCTGCGCCGCCGCTGGACGTGTATGCCGTGCTGCCTTCGGCATCGGCCATGCCGGCTGCGATGGTCGCGTGTGAGGCACTGCGTGAATCGGGCCTGACGGTGTTCATGCATGCCGCTGGCAGCGAGGGCTTCGGCAGCATGAAGACCCAGTTCAAGCGCGCCGACGCCAGCGGCGCCCGGTACGCGCTGATCTTCGGCGAGGCCGAACTCGCGCGCGGTGAGGTTGCGGTCAAGAACCTGCGTCATGCTGGCAACGCTGGTGATGCCGATGCTTCGCAACGCAGCCTGCCGCTGGCCCGTGCCGGCGAGTGGGCCGCTGAACTGCGCAACGCATAATCTCGCCTCCTAACGAAGCACCTGCGGAATCACTCGCCCCATGGCCACCCATCTCGACCTTGAAGAACAGGAACAGCTCGACCAGCTGAAGACCTTCTGGAAGCAATACGGCAACCTCGTCACCTGGCTGCTCATCGCGGTGCTTGCCGGGTATGCCGCATGGAACGGCTGGAACTACTGGCAGCGCGATCAGGCGGTCAAGGCCGGCGCCATGTTCGACCAACTCGACAAGGCCGCGCAAGCCGGTGATGCCGACCAGGCCGGCCGCATCTTCGGCGACATGAAGGAGCGCTTCCCCCGCACCGCGTTCACGCAACAGGGCGGCCTGCTGGCGGCCAAGGTGCAGTTCGAGAAGGGGCAGGCCGACGCCGCGCTCGTCAGCCTTGCGTGGGTCGGCTCCAACGCGGCAGAGAGCGAGTACCAGACAGTGGCACGCCTGCGTGCCGCCGGCGTGCTGCTGGACCAGAAGAAGTACGACGATGCACTGAAACAGCTCGACGGTGCCAGCGCCCCGGAGTTCGCCGCTCTCGTGGCCGACCGGCGCGGCGACGTGTTGTTGGCCCAAGGCAAGGCCGACGACGCCAAGGCGGCCTTCAACAAGGCCTGGCTCGCGATGGACAGCAAGGTCGAGTACCGGCGCTTGATCGAAGCCAAGCTCACGGCGCTCGGCGCGGCACCCACCGTCGCCAGCAAGGCCGCCGAGGTGGCCAAGTGATCGCGCGCATGTTCGGCTCGGCGCGCAGTCCTGCGCTGCTCGTGCTCGTGCTCGTGGCCGCGCTGGCGGCGGGGTGTTCGGCCACCAAGCCGAAGCCCCAGCCGCTGGATGCGCTCACACCCAAGATCGCCGGGAGCCTGGCCTGGAACCAGCGCATCGATGGCGTGCAGTTCCCGCTGGCAGTCACCGTCACGCCCGGCATGTTCACCGTGGCCGGTGGCGATGGCACGGTGCTCGCGGTCGACGCGCAAACGGGCCGCGAAGTCTGGCGCGGCCAGGCGGGTGCGAAGCTCGCTGCCGGCGTCGGAAGCGACGGCCGCTTTGCTGCCGTGGTCACGCGTGCCGGCGAACTGGTGGTGTTCGAGCAAGGCACGGTCAAATGGCGCAAGGCCTTGCCGGCGCGCGTGACGACGGCCCCGCTCGTGGCAGGTGAACGCGTGTTCGTGCTCGGCGTGGACCGTGCGGTGCAGGCCTTCGACGCCATCGACGGCCGCAAGCTCTGGGCCTTGCAGCGCCCCGGCGATGCGCTGACCCTGGCGCAGGGCGGCGTACTGGCTGCGTTCAAGGACACGCTCGTCGTCGGGCAAGGCCCGCGCATGGCCGGCCTCGACCCGCTGCGCGGCACGGTGCGTTGGGAAGTGACGGTCGGATCGCCGCGCGGCGCGAACGAGATCGAGCGCCTCGCCGACCTGGTGGGCCCTTCGGCTCGCGTGGGTGACGTGGTGTGCGCGCGCTCGTTCCAGGCGGCGGTCGGCTGCGTGAACGCCGAGCGCGGCGTGTTGCAGTGGAGCAAGACCGTCGGTGGTACCGACGGTGTGGCGGCAGACGAGCAGTTCGTATTCGCTGCCGACGCGTCCGACCGCCTGACCGCCTGGCGCGCCGGCAACGGCGACGTGGCCTGGACATCCGACAAGCTGCAATACCGTGGTCTCAGTTCGCCGCTCGTTACCGGCAAGACCGTGGTGTTCGGCGACGCCGATGGCACCGTGCACTGGCTCGCCCGCGAGACCGGCGAGGCGCAGTTGCGGCTGCCGACCGACGGCAGCGCCATCGTCGCGGCGCCGGTGGTCTCGGGCAGCACGATGCTGATCGTCACCCGCAACGGCGGCCTGTTCGCGTTTCGCCCGCAGTGACCTGATCATGAGATCAGCGCAATGAAGCCGGTGATTGCGGTGGTCGGCCGGCCGAACGTCGGCAAGTCCACGCTGTTCAACCGCATGACGAAGAGCCGCGACGCCATCGTGGCCGACTTCGCGGGCCTGACGCGCGACCGCCACTACGGTGATGGCCGGCTCGGCGACCGCGAGTTCATCGTCGTCGACACCGGCGGCTTCGAGCCCGACAGCACCACCGGCATCGTCAAGGAAATGGCCAAGCAGACGCGCCAGGCCGTGGCCGAGGCCGATGCGGTGATTTTCGTCGTCGATGTGCGCTCCGGCGTGTCCGGGCAGGACCACGACATCGCGCGCTACCTGCGCACGGTGGGCAAGAAGGTGATCCTCGCCGTCAACAAGGCCGAGGGCATGCAGGAGTCGCCGCTGCTGGCAGAGTTCTTCGAACTGGGCCTCGGCGAGCCGCACCCGATTTCGTCGGCGCATGGCCAGGGCATTCGCAGCCTGCTCGATGCGGCGCTCGCGCCGTTCGAGTTCGATGAAGAAGCCGAAGATGCTGCGCCCGACGTCGACAAGCCGATCCGGCTGGCAGTGGCCGGGCGGCCGAACGTCGGCAAGTCGACGCTGATCAACACATGGCTTGGCGAAGAGCGCCTGGTCGCGTTCGACCAGCCGGGCACCACGCGGGACGCGATCACGATCCCCTTCGAGCGCAACGGCCAGACGTTCGAACTCATCGACACGGCGGGCCTGCGCCGGCGCGGCAAGGTGTTCGAGGCGATCGAGAAGTTCTCGGTCGTCAAGACCTTGCAGGCGATTGCCGATGCGAACGTGGTGCTGCTGCTGCTAGATGCCACCCAGGGCGTGACCGACCAGGACGCACACATCGCCGGCTACATTCTGGAGAGCGGCCGCGCGGTTGCGATTGCGGTGAACAAGTGGGACGCGGTCGACGCCTACCAGAAAGAGACGCTGCAACGTTCAATCGAGCAGCGCCTGGCGTTCCTGAAGTTCGCGCCGGTGCTGCACATCTCCGCCATCAAGCGCCAGGGCCTCGGCCCGGTCTGGAAGGCGATTGCCGACGCGCACGCATCGGCCATGCGCAAAATGAGCACGCCGGTGCTGACACGGTTGCTGCAGGATGCGGTGGAGCACCAGGCGCCGAAGCGGGCAGGTGCCTTTCGCCCCAAGCTGCGCTATGCGCACCAGGGCGGCATGAACCCGCCACTGATCGTCATCCACGGCAACTCTCTCGACCACATCAGCGAGACCTACAAGCGCTTTCTCGAAGGGCGATTTCGGGAGCATTTCAAGTTGACCGGCACGCCGATGCGCATCGAATTGCGGTCGTCGCACAACCCGTTCGACGAGAAGAAGTAGGCGCCGCATTCCTGTGGGCATTGGCGCCGCGTGGGCTTTTCGTCAGCGACCCTGTGTTAACGTAAATACTTCTGAACTTTCATCACGGAGCATATCGTGAGCAACAAAGGGCAACTCCTCCAAGACCCGTTTCTGAACCTGCTGCGCAAGGAGCACGTTCCGGTCTCGATTTACCTGGTCAACGGCATCAAGCTGCAGGGGCACATCGAGTCCTTCGACCAGTACGTGGTTCTGTTGCGCAACACGGTTACGCAGATGGTCTACAAGCACGCGATTTCCACTGTCGTGCCGGGCCGCGCAGTCAACTTCAGTGTTGCCGAGCCGAGCGAGCCCGCCTGAAGCCAGCCAACCTGACGCCGGCTGCCGCGCCACCCGCGTTTCCCACCTTGAGTTCGGCGGACTCTGTTGCCACTGCCATCAAGGCAGGCATGGCGCGAGCCATTCTTGTAGGCGTGGACTTCGGGCGCGGCACGCAGTTCGACGCTTCGCTCGACGAGTTGGCGCTGCTGGCCGAATCGGCGGGCGACGTGGCTGTGGCGCGCGTCATTGCGCGCCGCAAGGCCCCTGACGCCGCACTGTTCATCGGCTCGGGCAAGGCCGACGAGATCAAGGCACTGGTGCAAGGCCACCGTGCCGATGCAGTGCTCTTCGACCAGGCCTTGTCGCCTGCGCAGCAGCGCAACCTCGAGCAGCACTTAGGCGTGGCCGTGGCCGACCGCACGATGCTGATTCTCGAGATATTTGGTGAGCGCGCGCAAAGCCACGAAGGCAAGCTGCAGGTCGAACTGGCGCGGCTGCAATACCTGTCTACGCGCCTCGTGCGACGCTGGAGTCACCTCGAGCGGCAAAGCGGCGGCATCGGAATGCGCGGTGGCCCCGGCGAGGCTCAGATTGAACTCGATCGACGGATGATCGGCGAGCGCATCAAGGGCGTGAAGAAGCAACTGGAGCGGGTCAAGAAGCAGCGCAGCACGCAGCGCCGTTCGCGCGAGCGCAACCAGACCTTCCGCATCTCGCTCGTGGGCTACACCAACGCCGGCAAGTCGACGCTGTTCAATGCGCTGGTGAATGCTCGTGTTTATGCCGCCGACCAGCTTTTCGCCACGCTCGACACCACCACGCGCCAACTGCACATCCAGGGCAACACGCGTTCGGTCTCGCTGTCCGACACCGTCGGCTTCATCCGCGACCTGCCGCACAAGTTGATCGAAGCCTTCGAGGCCACGCTTCAGGAAGCGAATGATGCCGACTTGCTGCTGCACGTGGTCGATAGCGCCAGCCCGGTGCTGGCCGAGCAGATGGCCGAGGTGCAGCGCGTGCTGGTTGAGATCGGCGCGAGCGGTATCCCGCAGGTGCTGGTCTACAACAAGCTCGACCAACTCGAAGACACCCAACGCCCACGCACGCTCGTCGATTCGCTTGAGATCGACGGTGGCGTGCAGGCGCCGCGCGTCTTCATCAGCGCCCGAAGCGGTGAAGGCATGCCGGAGCTTCGCGCGCTGCTGGCCCATGCCGTGGCGGGCCAGCCGGACACTGGCTTGAACCCTGACGCCGAAGCCCCATATCCCGACGAATCCACAGCGTCGCCCGACGATGTGGCGACGGCCGCGGCCGACGAGTCCATGCCACCCCATCCCATCTTCTCAACATTCGCATGACCATGAGCCACTCGAACCTTGTTCCCGAAGGCATCGCCTCGCGTATGAGTGCCCTCGGCGCTGTTGCGCGAGCCATGGTTCGCGCCGTGGCCCAGCGGATCCTGGCCACCGGCGGGCGAGGTGATGGCCCTCCCGACCTCGACGAACTCTGGCGCGACTTCAACCGCAAGCTCGGTGGGCTGTTCGGTGGCAAGGGCGGAGGCAACGCGCCGCGTGGCAACGGGTCGGGCGATGGTGGCGGGCCGAACTTCCAGCCCGACATGAAGAGCGCCGGCATAGGCGCCGGCCTGATCGCCGGTGTGGTCGCGCTGGTGTGGCTCGGCAGCGGCTTCTTCATCGTCCAGGAAGGCCAGCAGGCCGTGGTCACATCGTTCGGCAAGTACAGCCATACCGCAGACGCCGGCTTCCAGTGGCGCATGCCTTACCCGTTCCAGGCACACGAGACGGTCAACGTGACGCAGCTTCGCTCGAAGGAAGTCGGCCGCAATGTGGTGATTGCAGCCACCGGGCTGCGCGACTCGTCGATGCTGACTCAAGACGAGAACATCGTCGACATCCGTTTCACCGTGCAGTACAGGTTGAAGGACGCCCGCGCCTTCCTGTTCGAGAACCGCGATCCGGAAGAGGCGGTCACGCTCGCCGCGGAGTCGTCGGTTCGCGAGATCGTCGGCAAGAGCAAGATCGACTCGGTGCTGTACGAGCAGCGCGACGCCATCGCCGCCGATTTGGCCAAGTCGGTGCAGGCGCAACTCGACCGGCTCAAGGCCGGCATCGTCGTCGTCAACATCAATGTGCAGAGCGTGCAGCCGCCCGAGCAAGTGCAGGCGGCGTTCGAGGACACCCTGAAAGCCGGGCAGGATGGCGACCGCTTGAAGAAGGAAGGCCTGGCCTACGCGAGCGACGTTATCCCCAAGGCGCAGGGCACGGCAGCACGCCTGCGCGAGGAGTCGGAAGGTTACAAGTCGCGCGTGGTGGCACAGGCCGAAGGCGATGCGCAGCGCTTCAACAGCGTGCTGACCGAATACCAGAAGGCCCCTACCGTCACACGCGACCGCATGTACATCGACACCATGCAGCAGGTCTACTCGAACGTCAGCAAGGTGATGGTCGACAGCCGCAGCAACTCGAACCTGCTCTACCTGCCGCTCGACAAGCTGATCCAGCAGACGGCTGCCGCTGCTGCGGCGCCCCCGGCAGTGGTTGCACCTGAAACCCCGCCCGCCACAGTGCCCGGCGACTCGCGCTCGCGCGACGGTCAACGCGGCCGCGATCGCGACAGCCGCTGAACGGCCAGGAGAACAAGAACATGAATCGCATTGCATTGATCGTCGGCGGGGTGCTTCTCGCCTTGATGTTGCTCAGCTCGACACTGTTCGTTGTTGACCAGCGGCAGGTGGCTGTGGTGTACGCGCTCGGCGAGATCAAGGAAGTGATCCAGGAGCCGGGCCTCAAGTGGAAGCTGCCGCCGCCGTTCCAGAACGTGGTGTTCCTCGACCGCCGCATCCAGACCATGGACAGCCCGGAGACGCGGCCGATCTTCACGGCCGAAAAGAAGAGCCTGGTGATCGACTGGCTCGTGAAGTGGCGTGTCACGGACCCGAAGCAGTTCATTCGCAACAACGGCGTGGACATACGCAACCTCGAAGCGCGGTTGAGCCCCATCGTTCACGCAGCGTTCAACGAAGAGGTGACGAAGCGAACCGTCGGTGATGTGCTCTCTGGCGGCCGCGACAAGGTCATGCAGGACGTGCGGGCGCGCCTGGCCGATGAGGCCAAGTCGTTCGGTATCGAGATTCTCGACGTGCGGATCAAGCGGGTCGACTTTGTGGCCAACATCACCGAGTCGATCTACAGCCGCATGGCGTCCGAGCGCAAGCAGGTGGCCAACCAACTGCGTGCAACCGGCGGCGCGGAAGGCGAGAAGGTCCGCGCGGATGCCGACCGCCAGCGCGAGGTGATCGTGGCCGAGGCCTACCGCGACGCGCAGAAGGTCAAGGGCGAGGGCGATGCCAAGGCATCCGCGCTGTTCGCCGATGCCTTCGGCCGCGACGCGCAGTTCGCCCAGTTCTATCGCAGCCTCGAGGCCTACCGCGCCAGCTTCCGGAACAAGACCGACGTGATGGTGGTGGACCCGAGCAGCGAGTTCTTCAAGGCCATGCGGGGTGGCGGAGCCGCTGCCGGTACGCCAGCACCCAAGAAGTAAGCCTTGTCGGCGGCGTCGTTCTGGGACCTGCTGGTCGGCGCATTCGCGTTGATGCTGGTGGTGGAGGGCATGCTGCCTTTCGTCAGCCCGCCGAAGTGGCGTGCGGTGTTCGAGAAGGCCACGCAACTCAGCGACGGGCAGATCCGGTTCATTGGCCTGTCGAGCATGCTGGCCGGCTTGACGATGCTGCTGTTTTTTCTGACCTGATCGTTCCGTCCGCTTCACAAACGCGAGTGGAGTTGATCGCGAGTCAGCGCGTTCCGCCGCGCCTGCCGGGCCGCTACCCGCCGGTACAATCTTGGTTTTAACCCTGCGGCGTTTTCACATGTCCTCTGCCTGGCTGCTGCCCGAGCACATTGCCGATGTGCTTCCCGCGCAGGCGAGGCACATCGAGGAGTTGCGCCGTGAGCTCACCGACGTGGCGCGCAGTTACGGGTTCGAACTGGTGATGCCGCCGCTGCTCGAGCACATCGAATCGCTGCTATCGGGTACCGGCCGGGCACTCGACTTGAAGACTTTCAAGCTTGTCGATCAGCTCAGTGGGCGCACGATGGGCGTGCGCGCTGACAGTACGCCGCAGGTCGCGCGCATCGACGCCCACCTGTTGAACCGTGTGGGCGTGACGCGGCTGTGCTACTGCGGCCCGGTGCTGCATGCGCTGCCTTCGGGCACGAGTGCCACGCGCGAGCCCTTGCAGTTCGGTGCCGAGATCTACGGCCATGCTGGCCTGGAGGCCGACCTCGAAGTGCAGGATCTCGCGCTCGATTGCCTGCGTCGCGCCGGCATGGCGGGCGTGTTGCTCGACCTCGGCGATGCCCGCATCGTGCGCGGCGTGCTCGCCGGTTTGGTGGCCGACGCGCCGCAACTGGCCACGGTGCACGCAGCGCTCGCCGCCAAGGACTTGGCCGCGCTGTGTGATCTGGCGGCAGGGTTCCCCCCCGAGGTGCGGGCTGCGTTGCAGGCGCTGGCCGGCTTGTACGGCGGCCCCGAAGTCCTCGATGCCGCGCGCCGAACACTGCCGGATCGCCCGCTCATTCGTGCCGCGCTGGACGATTTGCAATGGCTGGCCAGCCACGTGAGCGACGCGCACCCCGAGGTGAGCGTCGCATTCGATCTGGCTGACATCGGCGGCAAGGGCTACTACAGTGGCTCGCGTTTCACCGCCTACATGACCGGCTCGACCAACGCGGTGGCGCGTGGCGGGCGTTACGACGAAGTGGGCGCTGTGTTCGGCCGCAACCGCCCGGCCGTGGGCTTCAGCCTCGACCTGAAAGAGTTGGCTGCCTTGGCGCCCCCGAAGCCGCTTCACGCCGCCATACGTGCGCCCTGGGCCGAGGACGGCGCCTTGCGCAGCAAGGTGCGCAGCCTGCGAGAGCAGGGCGAAACCGTGGTGGGCATGTTGCCCGGCCACGAGCACGAAGGGCAGGAGTTTGCGTGCGACCGCGAGCTCGTACAGGTGAACGCCGAGTGGGCCGTGCGCCCGCTCTGAGCCAGGCTCGCCCTGCCCACCAACCGACAGCGTTCGATCCGATACCTCTTCTTCACATGCAGCAGATGAACACAAGCACAGTGGGCGCCAAGCCCGGACACAACGTCGTCGTCGTCGGCACCCAGTGGGGCGACGAGGGCAAGGGCAAGGTCGTCGACTGGCTCACCGACCATGCCCAGGCCGTGGTGCGCTTCCAGGGTGGCCACAACGCCGGCCACACGCTCGTCATCAAGGGCGTGAAGACGGCGCTGCAATTGATCCCGTCCGGCATCATGCGCGACGGTGTCAAGTGCTACATCGGCAATGGTGTGGTCGTCGATCCGGTGCACTTGCTGGCCGAAATCGAGCGGCTCGAGGCCATCGGGCTCGACGTGCGTTCGCGCCTCTTCATCAGCGAATCGTGCCCGTTGATCCTGCCCTTCCATGTGGAGGTCGACAAGGCCCGCGAGGCGATGCGCGAGAGCAGCGGTGCCGGCAAGATCGGCACCACCGGCAAGGGCATCGGCCCGGCCTACGAAGACAAGGTTGCGCGGCGCGCGCTGCGCGTGCAAGACCTGAAGCATCCGGAGCGCTTTGCGAAGAAGCTGCGCGACTTGCTCGACCTGCACAACTTTGCGCTGGTCGGCTTCCTGCATTCGAAGGCGCTCGAGTTCCAGCCGATCTTCGACCTCGCCATGCATGTGGCCGAGCAACTCAAGCCGATGATGGCCGACGTGGGCTACACGCTGCACACCGCGCACAGAGCTGGCGCAAACATTCTCTTCGAGGGTGCGCAAGGCACGCTTCTCGACATCGACCATGGAACCTACCCGTACGTCACGTCGAGCAACTGCGTTGCGGGCAACGCGGCCGCAGGTGCGGGTGTGGGCCCCGACCAGTTGCACTACATCCTGGGCATCACCAAGGCGTACACCACGCGCGTGGGCAGCGGCCCGTTTCCGACCGAACTGCCGATGGACGAGCCGGGCACTGTGGGCCACCACCTGTCGACCATCGGCCAGGAGCGCGGCACCGTGACCGGCCGGCCGCGCCGCTGCGGCTGGCTCGACGCCGCGCTGCTGAAGCGCTCGATGATCATCAACGGCATCACGGGCCTGTGCCTGACCAAGCTCGACGTGCTCGACGGCCTGCCCGAGATCAAGGTCTGCGTCGGCTACGACCTGCGCGGCACGCGCATCGACATCCTGCCGCTCGACGCCGACGACATCGATGCCTGCGTGCCCATCTACGATACCTTCCCGGGCTGGACCGAAACGACCTTCGGTGTGACCGAGTGGGACACGCTGCCGCTGAATGCGCGCCGCTACCTGGAACGGGTGCAGGGCTTCATCGGCGCGCCGATCGACATGGTGTCGACCGGCCCTGACCGCGTGCACACGATCCTGTTGCGCCACCCGTATTCCAGCTGACATCATTCACTTCCATCCACCCCACCTGGCCGAGGAATCTGCATGCTGACCGATGACGGCAAACACCTTTACGTGAGCTGGGACGAGTACCACATGCTCATCGAGCGGCTGGCACTCAAGATCGCCGGCAGCGGCTGGGAGTTCGATCAGATCCTGTGCCTCGCGCGTGGCGGTATGCGGCCGGGCGACGTGCTGTCGCGGGTGTTCGACAAGCCGCTGGCGATCATGTCGACCAGTTCGTACCGGGCCGATGCGGGCACCATCCAGGGCCGGCTCGACTTGGCCAAGTACATCACCATGCCCAAAGGCGAACTGGGCGGGCGCATCCTGCTGGTCGACGATCTCTCGGACTCGGGCGTGACCTTGCGCGCGGTCGTCGACCGCCTGCGCGGCATGCCCTCCATTGGCGAGTTGCGCTCGGCGACGATCTGGACCAAGGGCGTGTCTTTGTACACGCCGGACTACTACGTCGAGCTGCTGCCGACAAGCCCCTGGATCCACCAGCCGTTCGAGGAATATGATGATCTTCGGCCGGAGGGGCTGGCGAAGAAGTTCGTGATTTAATCAGCGCCGCACTCCAGACGGAAGGGCTGCTTCCGCAGCCCTTGGCCCTTATCAGCGGAAGGGACTCGGTCACGTTCCGCGACCCCGGTTTCGCTTGCAAGCGAAACCCCTCGAGTCCCTTCCCGGTGAGTCCTCAAGGACTCACCTCTGGTCACCAAAAAAAGGTCAGCACTTGCGCGCTGACCTTTAGATGTTGGTGCCCAGGAAGCGGACTGATGATATGAGTAAAATCAAGTACTTAGGTTAACAATCGGTGCATAAACGGTGTAGTCTATGATAGAGGTAAGTCGCCCCCGAGTTCTGGGCCTCACTTACATCAACCCTCGGAGCACCTGGCATGGCCTCGATCACCACCCTCCCGAACGGACGCGGTTACCGCGTTCAAGTCCGCCGCAAAGGCGTCACGCTCGCTCAAAAGAACTTCCCCCTGGGGCAGAAGGCCGAGGCCAAGGCCTGGGGAGGGGAGCAGGAGGCGCTGCGGCGTGGCGGGCATGTCGTGCGCCAGGCGGCAGCCCGCCACATGACCGTCGCCGACCTGATCGAGCGCTTTCGCCTGGAGGTCGTGCCGAGCCGGCGCGGCTCGCGCTGGGATGACAACCGCTGCCTGGCGCTCCAGACCTACGCCTGGGCGAAGCTCGACCTCACGTCGTGGGACGCCATCCACATTGGCCTGATGGACTGGCGCGACGACCGGCTGCGCGGCTCGGCGCGCGAGAAGGCGGTGACGCCGCAGACCGTGAACCGCGACCTGAACCTGCTCGGCCCAATCTTTGACCTGGCCATCAAGGAGTGGAAGGTGCCGCTGCCGGTGAACCCGGCGCACATGGTCAAGCGCCCGAAGGTGGTCGGCGGCGAGCGCAAGACGGTGTGGTCGGACCTGGACATCGAGCGCTTTCTCACCCAGGTGCGCTGGCGCGATGACATTCACCCCTCGCTGATCTTCCGCACCGACGACCCGCAGCGCCAGCGCCGTGACAACGTGTTCGGGTACGCCGGCTGGCTGGTGCTGCTGCTGCGCCACATCGGCCAGCGCCTGGGCGACGTGACCGAGATGCAGCTCGGCTGGATCGACCTGCCAGGCAATGTGATCCACTACCCGCCGGGCACGGTCAAGAACGGGGAGGCGTTCGACTGCCCCCTGAACAGGCGTGCGGTCGAGCTGCTGACGAAGTACCTGGCCTACCGGCTCGACGGGCGCGACGTGGCGAACGTGCCCGATCTGCGGCTTTTCCCGTCGACGACCGATACGCTCGGCTCGATGCTGCGCGCCGAGCGCGACGAGCTGGCTAAGACCTACCCCGCGATGAGCGGGCTGCGCCTGCACGACCTGCGCCACACCTGGACGACCGAGCTCGTTGGCCGCGTTAAAAACAGCGTGAACCCGCTAATGCTGCTCGACATGACCGGCCGTAAGGAAATGAAGAGCCTCAAACGGTATGTGAACCCGGACGCGTCGGACTTGGCCAACCTGATGGGGTGATATGGCGAAACTTTTGGATGAGCCGATTCGATAGGTAAGCACTCAGCCCCTTCGGGGCTTGTTTTTTTGGTTGAACGTGCCGGCGCGGAGGTGGGTGTAGGTTCAGGTTGTGGGCACGTCAGTGCCCGAACAGCTTGAAAGCCGCGGCGATGAGGCCAGTCAGGGCGAGTGTGAAGGCGGCGCCGGCCACGAACGGATGCCAGCCGCTTTCGCGCTGGAGCTCAGCCTGCTCGGCCATCAGCTTGCCTGTCTCGGCCAGCGAACGGTCGATCAGCGCGCGCACCTCTTGGGTTTCGGGGGGCACGGTGGTCATGACGGCAGGATACTATGCCGGTGTGCCGGGAGGGTTTTGGCCCCTGCGTAATTGGGTTACCAGCAACTCACCGAAGATGAAACTATGAAACTAAATTACAGCGGTGCATGTAACTCGCGGTGCAAAAACGGTGCACGCGTCTTGTAAAATGGGCATATGTCTTGTTAAGTCCTGTTAACCAAATTGTTGATTTTGCAGGACTTTTTTGTTTGCATGCACCAAGATGGTGCCCAGGAAGGGACTCGAACCCCCACGGAGTTACCCGCTAGTACCTGAAACTAGTGCGTCTACCAATTCCGCCACCTGGGCATTTCAGGGAATCTCAGATTATATCAGCAAAGAAACACACATTGAAAAATTCAAATCCCATTGGGGCCGAGCTGATGCTCGAAGTGGACGGTACCGTGCAGGGCCACCGCGATGGTCATGGCTTCGTCGTTCGAGACGACGGGCATGCCGACCTGTACCTCTCGCAACAGGAGATGCGCGCGGTGCTGCACCGTGACCGCGTCAAGGCACGGGTGGTGCGTTACGACCGCAAGGGCCGGCCCGAAGGG
>Ga0209724_1000088_pt1 | contig 130930 bp, 125 predicted proteins | sample grotaG_FD_184143 | JGI IMG/M metagenome (GOLD analysis project Ga0209724, IMG submission 184143) | Glacier valley bacterial and archeal communities from Borup Fiord, Nunavut, Canada, to study Microbial Dark Matter (Phase II) -... | ecosystem: Environmental > Aquatic > Freshwater > Ice >...
TTCATGCACAACCGGCTGCGCATGGTCGTCGCTAGCTTTTTGTCGAAGGACCTCGGACTCGACTGGCGGCGCGGCGAGCGGTACTTCGCCGAACGCCTGAACGACTTCGACCTGTCGGCCAACAACGGCGGCTGGCAGTGGGCGGCCTCGAGCGGCTGCGACGCACAGCCGTGGTTCCGCATCTTCAATCCGGTCACGCAGTCGGAACGCTTCGATGCCGACGGCAGGTTCATCCGCCGCTACCTGCCGGGGCTCGCGAAGCTGTCGGACAAGTCCCTCCACGCGCCGTGGCTGGCGACCCCGGCCGAACTGGAGAAGGCGGGCATCGTGCTCGGCCGCGACTATCCACTGCCGATCGTCGATCACGCCGAGGCGCGTGCCACGACGCTGGTGCGCTATGCGGTCGTGAAGTGACGCGCGGTCGATACCCATCGGTGGGCGATCGGTAGGCGGCGGCTTTCGATACTGCCACGACGGTGCCGTGTCCGGACACCGCTTCGACACTGATCGGGAGAAACATCATGAAGCTGATCGACATGCTGTTCTGCACGGCGACCGCGGCCCTGCTGTGTGCCGCCACCCATCCGGCCCGTGCGGCCGGCCCGCAACCCGCGGACGCGCCACGTCCGGTCCTGGTCGCACAGGCCGATGGCGCGCTGCGCGCGTCGCACGCCGACGTGCCGGTGCTGGCGCAGGGTCCGGGGGAACGCGGTGCACGCGTCGCGGCCGCCAAAAGTCCGCAGGCGCTGCGGCAGTACATCTTCCGCACGCGGATGATCTACGGCCTGCAGTACTCGGACTTCGCGCGCGAGTGAGGGAACGAAGTGACGCCCGCGGACGGTCGCGACGTTCGCGACCGTCCGCGGGACCACGCGTCAGGCCGGGTGGCTGCGCCGCGTCTGCAGGTGCATCGTCAGCAGGTCGAGGAGTTCGTCTTCCTGATACGGCTTGCCGAGGTAGGCATCGACACCGAGTTGCGCGGCATGCTCGCGATGCTTCTCGGCCGTGCGCGACGTGATCATGATGATCGGGATGTGCTTGTAGCGATCGTCGTTGCGCACGTTGCGCGTCAGGTCGAAGCCGTCCATGCGCGGCATCTCGATGTCGACCAGCATCACGTCGGGCGGGAAGTCCTGCAGCTGCTCGAGCGCGTCGACCCCGTCCTTGGCCAGCACGACCTGGTAGCCCTCGCGCGACAGCAGGCGCTGCGTCACGCGACGCACCGTCAGCGAGTCGTCGACGACCATCACGGTCGGCAGGGTCTTCAGGTCGGTGCCCACGGGCTCGACCGGCACGGGGGCATGGTCCGCCGGCGCGACCGCATCGGCCTGCGCGGCCCGGACTTCGGCCGCGCGCGACATCTGCGCGAGCTGCACCGGGTTGAGGATCAGCACGATCTGACCCGATCCCAACACCGTCGCACCGGCGATGCCGGTCATGCGTGCGAGCTGCGGGCCGAGGTTCTTCACCACCACTTCCTGGTTGCCGACGACCTCGTCGACGTGGATCGCGATGCGCTCCCCGGCCGACCGCAGGATCAGCACCGGCGACGAACGCTGCGCGACGGGCACGCTGTCGTCGATGCCGAGCAGCGTGCCGAGGAACGCGAGGCGCACCTGCGTTCCGGCCCAGTTCAGATGACCGGCGCGATAGGCGTCCGCGAGCGGTTGCGGACGCAGCTGCTGCACCTGCTCGACGAGCACCGCGGGCAACGCGTAGACGCGGCTGGCGACCGAGACCAGCACCACCTGCGTGATCGCCAGCGTCAGCGGCAGGTTGATCGTGAAGCGCGTGCCCTTGCCGGCCTCGCTGTCCACGCCGACCCGACCCGCCAGCACCAGGGCCTCCTCGCGCACGACGTCCATGCCGACCCCGCGCCCGGCGAGCTCGGTGACTTCGGACGCCGTCGAGAAGCCGGGATGGAAGATCAGCTCCGCCGCCTGCGCGTCGCCGATCTCGCGATCGTCGATCAGGCCGAGCTCGCGCCCCTTCGCGCGGATGCGGTCGTGGTTCAGGCCCGCGCCGTCGTCGGAGAACGTCAGCACGACCTCGTTGCCTTCCTGGCGCACCTCGACGAGCAGCTCGCCGGTCTCGTCCTTGCCGGCGGCGCGACGGGCGTCGCGGGTCTCGATACCGTGCACGATGTGGTTGCGCAGCAGGTGCTCGAAGGGTCCGGCCATGCGCTCGAGCACGCTGCGGTCGAGTTCGACCGAGCCGCCGCGGATGTCGAGGTTGACGCGCTTGTCGACTTCCTTCGCGGTGCGTCGCGCGACGCGGTAGAGACGCTCGGCGATGCTCGAGAACGGCACCATCCGCACGCTCATCAGGTCCTGCTGCAGGTCGCGCGTCATGCGCCGCTGCGACGCAAGGTCGGTCTCCGCGGAGTCGAGGCTCTTCTGCAGGTGCTGCTGCACGGTCTTCACGTCGTTGACGGACTCGGCCATCATCCGCGTCAGTTCCTGGAAGCGCGTGAAGCGGTCGAACTCCAGCGGATCGAACTTCTCGCGCTCGTGTCCCGCGGTCTGATGCGACTGCATCTGCGATTGCATCTGGAACTCGGCCTGCAACTCGATCTCGCGCAACTGCGCGCGCAGGCGCTCGACGTTCTCGCTCAGGTCGGACATCGCGCCCTTGATCTGCAGCACCTCGTTCTCGATGCGCGCCCGCGAGATGCTGACCTCGCCGGCGAGGTTGACGAGCCGGTCCAGCGTCTCGGAGTTGACGCGCACCGCCGGCTGCGCGGCGTGCTTCGCGTCGCGCTGGCGCGGAGCGGCGCCGGTGACCGACTCTTCCGTCCGGGCCTCGACCGGCTTCATGTGCTGTTCATGAACGCCGGCGTCCGCCGTCGACGCCTCGGGCTGCGCGTCGGTCGTCGCGACGACCGGTTCCGCGTCCGCCGCGGGAGCCTGCAGGCGATCGAACAGTTCGAGGCTGCGGTCGTGCGCGGCCAGCAGTTCGTCGAGCAGCGCGGACGGCACTTCGTGCAGGCGCGCGGCGGCTTCGACGCGCGCCTCGATGTCGTGGACCACTTCGCCGAGGCGCATCGCACCGGCCATGCGGGCGCTGCCCTTGAGCGTGTGCAGGTGACGCAACAGCATCCGCGCCGGCGCTGCGTCGGTGCGGTGCGTCTGCCAGGTGCGCAGCAGTTCGCCGATCTGCGGCAGGATCTCGCCGCCCTCGGCGACGAACACGTCGAGCAGGTCGGGATCGATGTCGTCCTTGACCGTCGACACGAGGTCGACGACCGGCGCGCGGCGCGGCTCGACGATACCGGCCGCTTCGGGCACCGGCCGGGGCATCGCGGCGAACGGCTCGATCGCGTGCGGCGCAGGAATCTCGAAGGGCTCGCGCTCGGCGACCGCTTCGGATGCCTCGACTTCCGACGACTCCTCAGACTCGTCAGCGAACACGGGCGACCCGGTTTCACCGATGTCCCCGCGCGTTTCGTCCAAGGCGTGTCCGGCCGCGACGTCCGGCGCGTCCCGGGCTTCGACCAACGGCTCCGTGTCGAGCGCGACCGCTTCGCCGGTCGCCGATTCGGCGACGATCACCGGTTCCTCGGCGAGCGGCTCCTCGACGAGTTCGGGTTCGTCGAACAGGAAGTCGTCGTCGAACGAGACGGGCTCGTCCACCGACGACACGTCGAACGGCGTCTCGCTGACGCCGATCGTCGTGATCGAATCGAAGGCCTCGTGGTCGTCGACGGGCAGCGATGCTGCGGGACCGACGCTCTCGGAGGCGGCATGGTCCTCGACGACGGGCAACAGCTCGATGGCTTCATCGACGACGATGCGCTCGTCGACCGGCTCTTGCGGCGACGCCAGGTCGACCGCCGACATGAACGGCTCGGCGGTCTCGACGGGATCGCCGAAGTCGAGCGGCTCGAACGGCAACGCAGCTTCGACGACGGAGGCCTCGGCCACCGGCGCCTCGTCGACCGCAGTCCCGGCCTCGCCGCTGATCTCGCGGCGCAGCGCCAGCAGTCGCGCCAGGCACACCGCATCCGGCTCGGGCATGCGCTCGGCGGCGAAGCGATGAAGCATCTTGCGCAGGGCCTCGACCCCGTTCTGCAGCCGTCCGACCTGTTCGTCGACGAGGATCACCGGCTCGCGCCACAGCGTCTGCAGCACTTCCTCGATCGCCGCGGCGAGATCGTGCGCGGGAACCAGGCCGACCGTGGCCGACGAACCGGCCAGCGAGTGCGCCGCGCGCATCGCGCCTTCGGACACGTAGCGGTCGAGCTCGTGGCGCCACTCGGCGAAGTCCTGCGTGAGGACGCGCAACAGCTCGTCGGCCTCGGTCAGGTAGATGTTGAATAGCGCCACCGACAGCGTCAGCGGGCCGATCTGGCGAACGTCGTCGTTGCGCGCCGGCTCCGGCTGAGGCATCGGGAACGCGACGACCGTGCTCTCGGGCTCTTCGGCGACCGTCGCTTCGACCGGTTCCGGTTCCTGCGATGCCGGCGTCAGCGCGACCGGCTCGTCGAGCGCGAAATCGAGGTCGATGTCGGCATCGGCCGTCGTCGGCGTGTCGAGCGGCGAGTCGGACAGGATCTCGGGGAAAGGCCATGCGGCAGGCTCGGACGGAGTCTCCAGCACTGGATCGCGCAAGGGCTCCGAGGCGGACGGTTCCGCGTGATCGGGCTCGGCCGGCGCGGCATGCGCAGGCGACGCGTCGACCGCTTCCGCGTCGGCCGATTCGAGGATCGGGAACGCATCGTGCGCCGGCTCCGCTTCCGACCCGAAGTCGAGCGTGATGAACGTCGCCGTCGCATCCGGCTCGGGAACGAGATCGCCGAACAGCGAAGCGATCGCATCGGCGCCATCGGCCGGCTCCGGAACCGCCGACGCGGCATACGCGTCGGCCGGCAGCGCGGGCTGGTCGCCGAAGAATTCCAGGTCCGGCAGCACGCTCTCGGTGTCGAGGACCTGCGTCGCGGCGAAGGACCGGTCGTCGTCGGTCTGCGACGCGCTCGGCGCGAGCTCGGTCTTCGCGAAGTCGTCGTCGACCTCGCGTGCCGTATCGCCGATTTTCGATTCGTCCGCTTGAACGGTTGCCCGAACCGGCAGCGCGACCGCCGGGAACGCGGCACCACTGACGTTCTTCTGGCGCACCGCGCGGGCCGCCTCGATCAGCGCGTCGGGGATGCGCGACGAACGACCGCCCACGCGCAGTTCCTCCACCCAGTCCGCGATGTAGCGGATCGCATAGTCGATCAGGGCCCGCAGGTCCGACGACGCCGGACGCTGGTCGGCGATGTGGCCGTTGAGCGTGTCCTCGATGCTCCAGGCCGCGTCGCCGAGCGCCATCAGGCCGACCATGCGGCCGCTGCCCTTGAGCGTGTGGAAGCCGCGGCGCAGGTTCGCCGTCGCGGTCATGCTTTCGGGATCGGCGTCGAGCACGCGCATCGATGCCTCGGCATCGGCCAGCACGGTGTGCGCTTCCTCGAGGAAGATCTCGAGCAGTTCGGCGTCGATCGCCTCGACGTTGTCCTCCGACGGCACCGGCATCTCGGGCGCCATCGGTTCGATCGACGCCGGGGCGACGCCCACCGCGCGGTTGGCGTGGATCGCCAGTTCCGCGACGCGATCGGCCAATTCGGCGGCCGATGCGAATCCGAGCGGTTCGTGCTCGCCGCCGCGCAGCGTCGCGACGACCGCGGCCGCCTCGTCCTGCAATTCGCGATCGTCGATCAGCATCGCGCTGCGGCGCACGTCGTCGACGGCCTCGAGCAGCCGGGCACGCGCGTCGGCGTCGTCCGGCTGGCGGCGCAACTGCGCGGCGCGGTCCTGCGCATCGGCGGCACGCAGCACGATCTCGTCCTCGAGCGTCGCATCGGGTTCGAGCACCTGCGTCGCCGCGAACGCGATGTCGGTCTTCGCGAACGCATCGACGGCCGGCGACTCGACGGTGTCCTCGATCACCGGAGCGACCGGCGCCACGACCGGAGCCCCGGCCGGCGATTCGATCGCGGTGGACGCGGCCCAGTCCTCGAGGCTGGTGACCTCGCCATCGGAGACGAGCGGGGCGCGCGCCATCTCGGCGGTGAAGCGGCCCGTGACCGGATCGAAGTGGAACGCGGTCGCGTCGATCTTCTCGCGCTTGATCTGCTCGACGTAGAAGCCGACGGCGCCGAGGCTCTGCGCGAGCGCTTCGAACGCGGCGGTATCGCCCGTTGCGGGATCGGCCTCGAAGGCCGCGATGGTCTGCTGCGCGCGATCGATCGCGCGATGCGCGTCCTCGTGCCCGAGCAGCGCGAGCGCCCCGCTGGCCTGCGCGAGGGCCTTCTGCGCGTCCTTCAACCCCGACCGGTCGGCAGGGTTGCGGAAGAACGCGTCGAGGTTCTTCTCCGCGCTGCGCAGGCTGGCCTGCAGCTCTGCGACGAAGGTGCTGATCGTGAGGCGTTCCTCGGCCTGGCGCGACATCCGGTCGAGCCAGTCCACCGCGACCGGCGCCGTGTCCTGTCCGAGGGCCGACGCCTCCAGCCGTGCCACGACCATGGCCGCGCGCTCGTCGAACGCGTCGTCGAGCGAGCGCGCGCGTTCGAGCGCGCCTTCGAGGAACAGCAGTGCGGTCGCGACGTCGAGCCCGACGGCCGCGGCGGGCACGCGCGGATCGAAGCCGAGGTCGGTGGCGATGCCGTCGATCATCTGGGCGACCTGGGCGAGGCCGCGACGCCGGATCGGTCCCACGGCCTCGACGACGACGCCGATCTCCTTCGCGAAATGGCGGACCTGGTCGACGTCGCCGGCGACGATCGCGGACCACGCGTGCTTGGCCGCGCCGAGCGCGTCGCGCGCGCGGCGCAACGCGCCCATGTCGATGCGACCGAAGCGCTGCGTCTCGTAGTCGGCCGGGACGGCGCCGGCGAGCCCGTAGCGCGCCTGCACGTCACGCACCAGCGGCGTGACGGGAGCAGCCAGCGCCAGGAAGAACAGCGTGTCGGTGTACAGCCGCTCGGTCACCGCGCTTGAACCGTCGGCGAGCTTGCGAATCTGCAGATTGACACGGCCGGCCAGCCGCTTGAGCCGCGCCTGCTGCGGCTGGACATGGGCGAAGCCGCCGTTGGCGAGCGCCTCGAAGAGCGCCCGCGTCGCCCACCAGAACGCGCGGTTGCGCGCCTGGCCCGGCTTCTCGCGGGCGGCGACCGACTGCTCGATCGCGGCGACCGAGCGGCTCAGCGCCGACAGGGCCTTCGCGTCGTTCTCGTTGCGGATGTAGCGCAGCAGTCCCTGCTCGAAGGTGCTGCGCTGGACGCGCAGGCCCTCGTCGTCGAGCGCGGTGCCCTCGCCGCTCCTGGGCAGCCGGACCCCGAGGTTGACCAGGAACAGGTCGGCCGGATGGATGCGGTCCGCGCCACGCGCCGCCAGCAGCTCGCGGTAGCTGGGGAACAGCAGCAGCGGCTGCTGGCTCGCACCACTCTGCAGGTCCTCGAGGTATTCGACGATCGCGCGGCACCCGCCGATCACCGCGTCGAGCGCGATCGCGGTGCAGCGCTCGGGTTCGTCCTCGAACGAGCCGAGCAGCTCTTCCATCGCTTCGGTCACTCGCGTGACGCCGGCAATCTCGCCGAGCTCGAGCGCGCCGTGCGCCTGGTGCAGATGGGAGCGTGCGACCCGCAGCGGCGCGAGGTCGACATCGCGCTTGTCGACGCCGGCCGCACCGGCGCGGAACGCCCGCAATGCGGCGGTGGCGGCATCGAACGCGTGGACGATCTCGGGCAGCAGCCACGCGATGGTGCCGGTATCGACCGCGTGCTCGCTCGCGCCGGAGGACGCGGCGTCGGGGTCCACGCCGATGTCGGTTGCGCTATTCATGTCGATGCATCCTTTCGGTGTCGTCGGGCGACCGCGCCATCGAGCGACATCGGGGATCGGGGTCTGCGACCGCGATCAGTTGACCTGGTTCAAGTGACCTTGAATCGCGCGACCGAACTCTTGAGTTCGAGTGCGAGCGCCGAGAGCTGCTGGATGGACGTGGCCGTGCGCCGCGTGCCGTCGGACGCCTGCTCGTTGACCGCGAGGATGTGTTCCATGCTCGACGCCATCTCGCCGGCGGACGTGGCCTGCTGCGACGTGCGGCGCGAGATCGCCTCGATCAGCTCGGCCAGCTGTCGCGAGACGCGGCCGATGTTGCTCAGCGACTGGCCCGCGGCGTCGGACAGCTTGGCGCCCTCGACCACGCCTTCGGTGGACTTCTCCATCGCGGAGACCGCGTCCTGGGTGTCGGTCTGGATGGTGCGCACCAGGGCGCCGATCTGCTTGGTCGCTTCGCCGGAGCGTTCCGCGAGCCGCTGCACTTCCTCGGCCACGACCGAGAACCCGCGACCCGCCTCGCCGGCCGACGCGGCCTGGATGGCGGCGTTGAGCGCCAGCACGTTGGTCTGCTCGGTGATGTCGGAGATCAGCTCGATGATCTCGCCGATCTCCTGCGACGACTCGCCCAGCCGCTTGATGCGCTTGCTGGTCTCCTGGATCTGGTCGCGGATCTCGTTCATGCCGGCGATCGAGTTCTGCACGGCGCGCTGGCCATCCTCGGCGGCCGTCAGCGACTGCCGCGCCACGACGGCGGACTCGGCCGCCGAGCCGGACACGTCGCTGATCTGGCGCGCCATCGTCAGCACCGCATCGCCGGTCGAGCGGATCTCGCGCGACTGTTCGTCGGACGCGGCCAGCAGGCGGCTCGACGTCTCCTGCGCGGCGGACGACGCCTCGGTCACCTGCTCGACCGTGCTGTTGATGCGACCGACCAGCGTGCGCAGCTCTTCCACCGTGTAGTTGACCGAGTCGGCGATCGCGCCGGTGATGTCCTCGGACACCGTGGCCTGCATCGTCAGGTTGCCGTCGGCCACCTCCTGCAGCTCGTTCATCAACCGCAGGATGGCCACCTGGTTCGCATCGTTCGCAGCCTTGAGGTTCTCTTCCTGCTTCTCCGCCTCGCTGCGTCCGCGACGCGCTTCCGCCGCGCCGAGCGCCGCACCGGCGATGTAGCTGCGGGCGATCAGCAGCGCGCCGAGCAGCGCCAGCAATCCGGTGACGAACGCCAGGTACAGGAACACTGACGAGGCGTCCGAATAGCCGGCACGCAGGTCGGCCAGGTGCAGGCGCAGCGGCTCGCTGTCCTTGAAGACCTTCTCGGCCGCCTGCTTGGAGGCGACCAGCTTGGGCAGGCTCTCGAGCAGGCTGCGCATCTGGGTCTGGTACCCGGTGAAGCTCTTCTGCAGGCCGGCCGCGATCTGCCGGGTGTCGGCGTCGCGCGCGGCGGCGATGTGCATCGGCTCGCTGCCGTTGAGCAGCGCGTCGATGGTGTCGCGAAACGTGTTGGCGTCCTTGCCGAGGTTGAACGCCGACTCGGGATTGACGCCCGCGCCGACCAGCAGCTCGTTGGCGTTTCGCGCGAGCCGCTGCGTGAGCACCTGCAACTGCCCGGCCGCTGCGACTTCGCGCTGCGGGGCGTTCGATTGCAGCTTCAGCGTGGCGATCGCGTCGCTGGCCTCGCCGATGCCGGGGGTCGCGTCGTTGAGGGAACGCAGCGTCGTGCCGACCGACGTCAGCAGCGCCTCGTTGTCGAGGATGACCGTCGCGTTGGCCTGCGTGTCCTTCCAGTCCGCCTGCGCCAGCGCCAGTTGCGGACGCAACGAATCGCTGGTCGCCGGGACCGTGCGGCTGCCCACGGTGCCGCCCTTGTCGAGGGCCTCGATGGCGCCGGCCAGACGATCGCGGCTTTCCTTGAGCTGCACGAAGGCGGTGGGGTCGCCCTGGATCGCGTTGGGCACCGCTTTGGCGAGGCGCTGCGAGTGCATCAGCATGTCGCCGGTCGTCTCCGCGAACGCGGCCTCGTCGGCCTTGCTGCGCAGGTCGAGCGCCACCATCACGATGAAGACCACCAGCATGACGATGGTGCCCCAGATCAGCAGGCGCAGGCGCTGCGCGAACTTCTCCGCGAAGCTGTCGCCCGACTCGCCGCCGGCAGGCCCGTCGGCTTTCGGCGCGAGCACGGTCGGGCCCGTCGCCATCGGGTCGAACGGCTCGCCGGGCGCGTTCATCGGCTCCACCTGATTGCGTTCCAGTTCGGGACCGAACCCGCCAGCGGACTTGTCGTAAGACCAGGTGGATGCCATGACTTTCCTTCAAGGGGCTCGGGATGCGCCGACCGACGGCTCACCCCATCCGTAGCGATATCGGCAGCGGGGAGTCGAACTGAAGAGCTGTGCCGCCGGTTCGCGGCCGGAGCGGGGCGCGCGCGCTGCGTCGGCGCGGACCGTTCGGTGATGCGCTCAGGCACGTGCGATGTCGACGAAGCGCTCGTCCGTCGTGATGGTCGACAGGTCGAGTTCCTGCCACTGCACCTGCTGCGCATCGACCAGCGATGCCCGTACCCACGGCGCGAACAGCGCATCCCCGGCGTCACGGGCCGGGGCGGTCGTGAGATCGGCGGCACTGCGCAGTCCGAGCATGCGCGAGACCAGGATGCCGACCGAGAACCGCAGTTCGCTGGAAAATGCGAGCACGCGGCTTTCCTTGTCGAGCGGCGTCGCGGGACCGCCGGCGAACAGCGACAGGTCGACGATGCCGAGCAGGTTGCCGCGCACGTTCGCCAGGCCGCGGTACCAGGCCTTGGTCAGCGGCACGGGAGCGATGTCCGGCACCGGCAGGATCTCGCCGGCGTCGGCGAGGTCGACCAGCAGCCGTTGCGTGCCGATCTGGATGCCCAGGCGGTTGACGGCGAGCGGCGCGTTCTGCGCCTTGCGCAGCTTCTCCGACAGCCCCGTCTGGAATTCGCGCAGGCGCTCGCGGCGATGGGCCGACGCGAGCGGATTCACCGGCGACTGCGCGCTCAGCCCGCGCGGTCCGTTGCGCGTCGCGTCCCGCGCGCCGTCCCACGCGGGAGGCGACGACGAGGAGCGGAAGCGCGAGGGGAAATCGGCCATCTCAGACTTCGCAGGCGCGGATCTTGGTCAGCAGGTCCTTCGGATCGACCGGCTTGACGACATAGTCGCGAGCGCCCTGCTTCATGCCCCAGTAGCGGTCGGTCTCCTGACTCTTGCTGGTGCAGATGATGATCGGAATATGCGACGTGCCCGGGTCGCGGCTGATGGTGCGCGTGACCTGGAAGCCGTTCTGCCCCGGCATCACCACGTCCATGAGAATCAGGTCGGGCCGCTCGCTGGTGGCCATCGTGACCGCTTCGGCGCCGTTCTCTGCTGTGACGACCTGGTAGCCGTTCTTGCTCAGCAGTTCGGTGAAGAAAAAACGTTCGGTGGCGGAGTCGTCGACGACGAGGATCTTCTGGAGGGCCATGGTGTGCTCTGTTGGGCTGCGATCACTACAAGGGATCGGCAGCCTGGGGCGATGCTTGAACGGGGAATCCGGCAGTCCGCTCGTGGGTCACGCCACCGCGCGGCGCGCGTGGAGGTCGACGGTCTTGAGCAGGCTGTCCTTCGTGAAAGGCTTGGTGAGGTATTCGTCGGAGCCGACCATGCGGCCGCGGGCGCGATCGAACAGGCCGTCCTTGCTGGACAGCATCACGACCGGCGTGGAATGGAAACGCGCGCTCTTCTTGATCAGCGAGCAGGTCTGGTAACCGTCGAGGCGCGGCATCAGGATGTCGCAGAAGATCAGGTCGGGCTGGTAGTCGTTGACCTTGGCCAGCGCGTCGAAACCGTCTTCGGCCAGGATGACCTGGCAGCCGGCCTGCACGAGAAAGATCTCGGCGCTGCGACGGATGGTGCTGCTGTCATCGATCACCATGACCTTGAGTCCGGCGATATCGGTGATGGTGGCCATGAGTTCCTTCCGGTTCAGTGCTGGCCGTGCCGGCCACGATGCGGGCCGGGGGCGCTGCCCACGCGGCGTCCGCGGACCCCATCGTGCAGCAACGACGCATGCGCGACATGCCTCGAAACGATGATGCGCCGCGAGGATCGCGACGCGTCGGGCAGCTTCGAAACGATTGTAGCCTCAGATATTTAGCAGGCAGATCGAATGAAACCCACGAGCCCGGGCCCCCGTTGTGCGTCGGCAACGGCGCTTAGGAGAAAGCTCTAACGGGGCAGCGCGATCGTCCGGGGGCCCAGCCCTAGACGCAGGTCGGCGCGCAGACGCGTGCGGGGCGCATGCGTGTCGTCACACCTCGATCATCTCGAAGTCTTCCTTGCGGGCGCCGCATTCGGGGCAGGTCCAGTTCATCGGCACGTCTTCCCAGCGCGTGCCGGCAGCGATGCCCTCCTCTGGCGCACCGGCCGCTTCGTCGTAGATCCAGCCGCAGATCAGGCACATCCAGGTCTTCATGGTCGAGTCGCTTTGGTTGTTGGAGGATGCAGGGCCGCGACCTCCGGCGCGGGAGCCGGTCGGCGGTCGAAAGCGGCCTAGGTGTCGCGGTCCGCAGCGTAGAATGCGCCGCTCTCCGGTGCACCGACCCGTCCCGGACCCGGAAGGCTTCGACCGGACCGCGCGGCGGAGTTTATCGCGATGCGCGACGACCGGCCCCGGCGTCCCGTTCCGCGCACCGTCCCATTCCTGCCGATCGATCGCATGCCAGCCCCGCTTCCCATCGTGATGACCTTCTCGGCCTGCGACCCCACCGGGGGCGCCGGCCTGCAGGCCGACCTGCTGACGACCACCAGCATGGGATGCCACGCGGCGACCATCGTCACCGGCTTCACCGTGCAGGACACCGCCGGCGTCGAGGAATTCGTGCCGGTCGACGCCGACCACGTCGACGACCAGGCCCGCACCATCCTCGAGGACATGCCGATCGCGGCGTTCAAGATCGGCGTGCTCGGCGACGTCGAGACGGTGGCCACCATCGCGGAGATCGTCTCCGACTACCCGGACCTGCCGGTGATCCTCGATCCGGTGCTGGCCAGCGGTCGCGGCGACGTGTTCGCCGACGACGAGACGCTGCTCGCGATGCGCGAGCTGCTGCTGCCGCAGGTCACGCTGCTCACGCCCAACAGCTACGAGGCGCGGCGCCTCGCGTCGCTCGAGGACGGCGACGACGCCGACAAGTCGCCAATGACGCTCGAAGCCGCGGCAGCGCGGCTGATCGGCTGGGGCGTCGAGTTCGTGCTGATCACCGGCACGCACGAGAACACCGTCGAGGTCGTCAACACGCTCTACGGCGAGGAAGGCGACAGGACCGTGCTGATCCGCAGCGACGCGTGGAAGCGGTTGCCCGGTTCGTTCCACGGCTCGGGCTGCACGCTGGCGTCGGCGATCGCGTCGCTGCTCGCGAGCGGCGTCGACCTCGAGGACGCGGTGCGCGAAGCGCAGGAATACACCTGGCAGACCCTCAACGCCGCGTTCCGGCCCGGGATGGGCCAGTTCATCCCCGACCGCTTCTTCTGGGCCCGCCGGCCGTCGCAAGGCCTGCGACTGCAAGGCAGCACCAGCGACGGCCGATGAGCGACACGCAGTCGCGGCGCGGAACCCAGGTCGCCGGCCTCTACGCCGTGACGCCCGATCTCGCCGACACGGCCCTGCTGGCGACGCTCGTCGATGCGGCGCTCGACGGCGGCGCGACGCTGGTCCAGTACCGCAACAAGTCGGCGGGCGCGGCGCTGCGTCGCGAACAGGCCCGGCGCCTGGCCGAGGTTTGCGCGGTGCATGGCCGCCCGCTGATCGTCAACGATCACGCTGCACTCGCGCAGTCGATCGACGGTGCCGGGCTGCACGTCGGCGGCGACGACTACGCGGACTTCGACGCGCTGCAGGCCCTGCGCGTGGCGCTCGGCGCCGGCCGCCTCCTGGGCGTGTCCTGCTACCGCAACGTCGACCGTGCGCGCGACGCGGCCGCGGCCGGCGCCGACTACGTGGCCTTCGGCAGCGTGTTCGCGTCGACCACCAAGCCCGCCGCACCGAACGCGACGCTCGCCACCTTCGGCGCGGCGCGCGGGCTCGGCGTCGCGCTGGTCGGCATCGGCGGCATCACGCACGACAATCTTCCGTCGCTGGTCGACGCGGGGGCCGATGCCGCCGCCGTGATCGCCGATCTCTTCGCCGTTCCCGACCCTGCCGTCGTCCGGGCCCGCGCCCGGGCACTCGCGCGCGCGTTCGCGAACCGTCCTTCCCACCCTTCCATGAGCCGACCGTGACTGTCTCCCGAAACGACCAACTGTTCGAACGCGCCCTCAAGACCACGCCGGGCGGCGTCAACTCGCCGGTGCGCGCCTTCCGCCAGGTGGGCGGCGTACCGCGCTTCGTGACCCGCGCCGAAGGGGCGCACTTCTGGGACGCCGACGGCACGCGCTACATCGACTACATCGGCAGCTGGGGACCGGCGATCCTCGGCCACGCGCATCCGGGCGTGATCCGCGCCGTGCAGGAGGCCGCGACGCGCGGCCTGTCGTTCGGCGCGCCGACCGAAGGCGAGATCGAGATGGCCGAGCTCCTGTGCAAGCTGGTTCCGTCGATGGAACAGGTGCGGCTCGTCTCGTCGGGGACGGAGGCCGCGATGAGCGCGATCCGCCTCGCGCGCGGCGCGACCGGGCGCTCGAAGCTGATCAAGTTCAACGGCTGCTACCACGGCCATGCGGACAGCCTGCTGGTCAAGGCCGGGTCGGGGCTGCTGACCTTCAACACGCCGAGCTCTTCGGGCGTGCCGCCGGAGATCACGCAGCACACCATCGTGCTCGAGTTCAACGACTGCGAGCAGCTCGAGACGGCATTCGCCGCGCACGGCGACGAGATCGCTTGCGTGATCGTCGAGCCGATCGCCGGCAACATGAACCTGGTGCGTTCGACCCCGGAGTTCATCGCCTGCATGCAGTCGCTGTGCCGGCAGCACGGCGCGCTACTGGTGTTCGACGAGGTCATGAGCGGCTTCCGGGTCGCCCTCGGCGGCGCGCAGTCGCTCTACGGCGTCGCGCCCGACATGACGGTGCTCGGCAAGGTGATCGGCGGCGGCATGCCGGTCGCGGCTTTCGGCGGGCGACGCGACCTGATGCGCCACCTGTCGCCGGAAGGCGGGGTCTACCAGGCGGGCACGCTGTCGGGCAACCCGGTGGCCGTGGCCTCGGGGCTGACCACGCTCGCCGAGGCGTCGGCGCCGGGGTTCCACGAGCGGCTCGGCAAGACGACGAAACTGCTCGCCGACGGGCTGACCACGGCGGCCCGCGACGCCGGCATCCCGTTCAGCAGCGACGCGGTCGGCGGGATGTTCGGCTTCTACTTCAGCAACGACGTGCCACTCGCCCTCGCGCACGTCAGCGCGTCGGACATCGACCGCTTCAAGCGCTTCTTCCACGCGATGCTCGACCGCGGCGTGTACTTCGCGCCGTCGGCCTACGAGGCCGGTTTCGTGTCGATCGCCCACGACGCGGCCACGATCGAGGCGACGCTGGACGCCGCCCGTGCCGTGTTCGCCACGCTGGAATGACCGGCCGAATGTCCCGAACTTGGGTCGTTCGGCCGGGTCGGAATCAGCGAATGTCGCACTGCACGTCCGGAGCGCCCTCCTAGAATGCGCGATCAGGGCAACGGCCAGGCAGCCGCTGCCGCGCAGCCCTCCCTCCTGAAAGTCGCATGTCATGCGCCTGTCGTTGCGGTTCGTGGTCCCCCTCTTCGTCGTCCTCGCACTCCTCGCCTACATCGTCGTTCCCCAGGTCGACGCGCTGACGGGCCGATGGTTCGTGCGCGACCTCGACGCGAGCGCGCAGCGCGCCGCCGCACCGCTCGCCAACCAATTGTCCGAACTCGTCCCCGACCACGCGACCGCGCGCATCGGCGCCCTGCTCAACAACGTCACGCAGAACGAGCGGCTCTACGCGATCGCCTACTGCGAGAAGGGCGCTCGCCCGGCCTACCGCAGCGCCAACTTCCCCGCGACGATCGGCTGCACCGTCGGTCCCGACGAGCAGAGGGTCGCGAGTTCCGGCGCGGATGTCGTCGGCACGATCGCCCGTCTCCCGAACGGTCCGCTGCACGTGGCGCGGATCCCCGTGCGCACGTCCGACGGCGAGATCGGCAAGCTGGTGATGGTCTCCGACATGAGCTACATCGAGACCCGCAGCGAGGACACGCGCAAGTTCACGCTGCTGCTGTTCCTCGCCATCGGCGTGCTGATCTCGCTGGTCACCGTGCTGGTCGCCCACCTGTCGTGGCGCGGCTGGATCGCGGGGGTGCGCGCGATGCTGCGTGGCGAAGGCGTGCTGAGGCCCTTCTCGAGCGTCGACGGCGACAGCCAAAGCGCCGGTCCGAGGTCGACGGGCGGCGCCGGTTTCGACCCAGAGCTGAGGCCGCTGATGTCCGACCTGCGCGGGATCCTGCGCGAGGTCGACGAGGAACGCCGGCTGCGCGAGGGCTCTGCCGACGACGGCGGCGAGTGGACGCCGGAACGCCTGCGCAAGCTGCTCAAGGACCACCTGTCGGACGACGAGATCATCGTCGTGTCGAACCGCGAGCCGTACATCCACATGAAGACCGACCACGGCGTCGAGGTCCAGCGCCCGGCGAGCGGCCTCGTCACCGCGGTCGAGCCGGTGATGCGTGCCTGCTCCGGCACGTGGATCGCGCACGGCGCCGGATCGGGCGACCGCGACGCGGTCGATGCGAAGGACCGCGTGATGGTGCCGCCCGAGGACCCGTCGTACACGCTGCGCCGCATCTGGCTCTCGCAGGAGGAAGAGGAAGGCTATTACTACGGCTTCGCCAACGAAGGCCTGTGGCCGCTGTGCCACATCGCGCACGTGCGGCCGGTGTTCCGCAGCGCCGACTGGAAGCAGTACGTCGCGGTCAATCGCCGCTTCGCGGACGCAGTCGTCGCGGAGGCGCGCACCGAGAACCCGGTGGTGCTCGTCCAGGACTACCACTTCGCGTTGCTGCCGCGCCTGGTCCGCGACCGCCTGCCGCACGCGACCATCATCGCGTTCTGGCACATCCCCTGGCCGAATCCCGAGTCGTTCGGCATCTGCCCGTGGCGCAACGAGCTCATCGAGGGGCTGCTGGGCAGCACGATCCTCGGCTTCCACACGCGCTACCAGGCGAAGAACTTCATCGAGACCGCCGACCGCTTCCTCGAGACACGGATCGAGCACGAGACGTCGCAGATCTCTTACGGGGGCGTGCGCACGCAGGTCGAGAGCTACCCGATCTCGATCGACTGGCCCGACGCGCCGCAGCTCGAGAAGACGGTGGAGGACTGCCGGCACGAGGTGCGTGCGCGGCTGGCGTTGCCGGACACGCAGCTGCTCGGTCTCGGCGTCGATCGCCTCGACTACACGAAGGGGATCCTCGAACGCTTCAGCGCGGTCGAGGTGATGCTCCAGCGGCATCCGGAGATGATCGGTCGGTTCACGTTCGTGCAGATCGCCGCTCCGTCGCGCTCGGCGCTCGAGGAGTACCAGAACTTCGAGGTGCGCGTGCGCGCGGAGGCGGAGCGCATCAACGGTCGCTTCGCACGGCCGCCCTCAGGCCGTTCGGCGGTCGCGGCACCCGATGCCATCGCGCTCTTGATCGAGCACCACGACAAGGCCTCGGTCTTCACGCACTACCGCGCGTGCGACGTGTGCGTGGTAACGAGCCTGCACGACGGCATGAACCTCGTCGCGAAGGAGTTCGTCGCCGCGCGCGACGACGAGCAGGGCGTGCTGATCCTGTCGGCCTTCGCCGGGGCGTCGCGCGAACTGCGCGAGGCGCTGATCGTCAATCCGTACCACGTCGAGCACACCGCGGACATGATCCACGCGGGATTGACGATGCCGGTGGCGGAACAGCGCGAGCGCATGCGCGCCATGCGGGCCGTGGTGCGCGACCACAACGTGTTCCGCTGGGCGGCGAGCATGCTGCTCGACGCGTCGCGCGTACGGCACCGCGAGCGGATCCGCGCCCGCATCGCCGAGCATCACAGCGAGGCCGACGACCGCGGGCGCTGGCGAAAGGCCGCGGCGTGATCGATCTCTTCGGCTCCGAGGGCCTCGCGGCGATGGAAGCGTTGTCGCGTAGGCGGGTGCTCTACGCGTTCGACTTCGACGGCACGCTCGCGCCGATCGTCGCCGTGCCCGACGACGCCCGCGCCGCGCCGTCGACCGTGGCCCTGCTGTCCACCCTCGGTGCGCTGGTGCCGACTGTCCTCATCACCGGACGCGGCGTCGACGACCTGCGACAGCGCATCGCATTCACGCCGCTGCACCTGATCGGCAACCACGGCGCCGAAGGCATGCCGGACACCCTGCGCCATTCGCTGGCCGCGTCGGTCAGCGCCCACAGCGGCGACGAGGCCCATCGGGACATCGTCGTGACCTGGCTCGCGCAGTGGCCGGCGGCCATCGCGGCTTCGGGCGCCACCGACGGCATCGTCGTCGAGCCGAAACGCTACTCGCTGTCGATCCACTACCGGCAGGCGGACGACCACGACGCGGCGATGCGTGCCATCACCAGCGCGATCGGGTCGCTGGAGCCGCCCCCGCGCATCATCGGGGGCAAGTGCGTCTTCAACCTGCTTCCGGAAGGCGCGCCCGACAAGGGCACGGCGTTGCGGACGCTCGTCCAGTACGAAGGGTGCGAAGCAGCCTTCTTCGTCGGCGACGACCTGACCGACGAAGCGGCCTTCCAGAACGCCCCCTCAGGGTGGATCACGGTGCGGGTCGGACGGGACGAAGCCAGCGCCGCGCGCTACTTCATCGGCGAGCAGGTCGACATCGATCACTGCCTGGCGAGGCTGATCGCGAACGCGGAAGCCGCCCCGCGGATCCCCCGCTGATCGCGTTGCGCGTCAGTCGAGTCGACCGAGCACCAGCGTGACCCCGGCGAACGCCTGCCAGGTCGGCGACGCCCGGTTGAGACCGTGCGCGGCGCCGAAGTCGACGACCAGATCGCGGCGCAGCGCAACGCTCATCGCGGCCAGGAACTGCGCCGTGCCGGGCGCGCCGCGCTGCCGGGTGCCGGACAGCTCGGCCGCGGCCGTCCAGCGCTCCGACACCGGGCGGGACAGCGCGAAGGCGCCGAGCGTCTGCAGACGCGACTGACCTTCGGACTTCGCGCCCAGCCGCGTGTTGACGAGGTTGACGTCCGCATGCCACGCGCCCACGTCGGCGCTGTAGATGCCGTTGAGCGACCAGTCGGTCTTGCCGCTGCCCGTCTGGAGGGCGGACCTGGCCGTCGGAAAGGCCGCACCCACCTCGAGTCCGAACGCGGACGCCTGATCGATCGCGAAGCGACGCTTGGCGACCAGCATCGTGTCGCCGAAGCCCGAATCGGTGGAGCCGTCGCCGTTGCGCCCGTGCGCGTACGCCTCGCCGCCGACGCGCAGGCCCCAGTCGTCCGTGAACGCGTATTTCAGGGTGTACGGGATGCTGGTTCGTCGATCGACGCCGTCATCGGCGTGGCGATTGCGGATCAGGAACCCGCCGAATTCGCCCTCCAGCCAGCCGGGGGCGCTCAGCGCCGCCGGAGTCGAGACGGTCGGGCGATAGGGGACGGCGTCGGGCTTGTCGCTGTCGTCCGCGGCGCGGGCCGCGCCGGCCGGAAACGCCGCGGCCAGAAGCGCGAATGCGAACCCGGCTGCGACACGCACCGCGCTGTCCGCACTAGCGCCGCGGCAGGCGGCGCAGCGGCCGCGATCCGGGCGTGTGAGTCGCAAGGTTCTTCTGCCAGAGCTCCCAGAGCTTGTAGCCGACGGTTGCGGCGCCACCCCACTTGGTCGCGGCGGCCAGGATCGGGAACTTGAAGCGCGCGGCGAGCAACGACGTGGCGGATGCGATGAAGGGGTAGCGCTTGACGACGTCGAAGGCACGCGATGCCAGGCTGCGGGTGCGATCGCCGGGCATGGCGTTGCGCACGATCGCCGAGATCGTCGCGGCCTGACGGACCTGGAGGATGTGATGCGCGAGTTCGACGCGCTCGACCGCGGCGCGCATCAGCAGCATCTGCTTGCGCAGCTTCAATGGAACCTGCGCCATCAGAGCACTCCCTCGGTGGTGGTCCGCTGCGCCGCGGCGGCCATCGGCGCGAAGGCATCCTCGCCGCGGGCGCGGGCACGCGCCTCGCGATCGCGGAGTTCTTCGGCTGCTTCGTGCGCGCGGGCCATCTGCGACAGCGTCTCCTTGTCCTTGTCGATCTCGGCGAGCGTCGCGCCGAAGATCGGCGGTCGATTCGTGAACACGCCCTTGAGCCGCAATCCGAGCACGACGGCGGCGATGCCGTAGACCAGCGTCAGCCCGGCCATGGTTCCGACCCGGTATTCGGGCGGCACCGCGAGGACGATCGTGAATGTCCCCACGACGAGCGCGAGCGACACCAGGATGAGAACGACCAGGGCCAGGGCAGCCGCGCCGATCAGGCGCTGCACCTCTTCTTCGAGCTCGACGCCCGCGAGCGAGATGCGCGTGTGCGCGAGCGAAACGGCAGTCGACAACAGCAGACGCAGCGACGGAATCAGCTTGGGCGGGAGTTCTTCCGCATCGAGAGGAATGTCGGCAGTCCTGCGGCTCGCGCGAGGTGTGCGCGCACGTCTGGGCCGGCTGGCACCAAAGATCATGATGGAAAATCCGTTGATGCAGCGATCCGCCGCAGCGCGCCCTTCCGAGAGGCAGGCGGCGCACTGCGGGTCAGGGACCGGAGCGGGGTCACTCCGGTGGAACCGGCGCTAGATCAGCGACGGGCGACGACGACACCGACCAGGAAGCCGATGGCCGCACCGATGCCGATCGCCTGCCAGGGATTCTCGTGCACGTAGTCGTCGGTCAGGATGGCGGCGTCGCGGCCCTTCTCGATCACCGTGGCCTGCAGGTCGCTAAGCGACTCCGAAGCACGCTTGAGGGCGACGCTGGCCTTCTCGCGCAGTTCGGCGGCCTTCTCACCGGTCGAGGCTGCGGCGGCGCGCAGGAAACCTTCCGCGTCGTCGACGCCCGACTTGAGGTCGGAAACGATCCGGTCCTTGTGATTGAGCATCTTGTCCTTCTGGGCGTTGAGGCGGTCATCTTCGTAAGTCGTCATCGTTGTTCCTCCGGTAGTTGTCCGTTGCAGGGAGTCTACCTGCAGACGTTGTTAGTCTATCGAGCAATCCGACGACATCTTGTGGGAACCCGGCGAGGGGGGCTGTCGGACGGATGCCCATTAGCCCCGGAGCTACCCGTGCTCGTAGATCCACTGCAGCAGGGCGTCCTGGCCGGCCTGCGCACGATTCGCGTTCGGGTGATTGATCAGCGCCACCACCACGTAGTACTGGCCCGATGCGGCGAGCACGTAGCCTGCGACCGCCCGCGCGTCGGCCAGCGTGCCGGTCTTGATATGGGCCTGTCCGGCGACCGAGCGCTGGTTCAGGCGCTTGCGCATCGTGCCGTCGAACCCCACCAGCGGCAGCGACGCGATGAATTCGGGCATCACCGGGGACGCCCAGGCGGCCTGCAGGACGCGTCCCATCGACCGAGCGCTGATGCGCTCGCGGCGCGACAGCCCGGATCCGTTCTCGAGCACCAGTTCCGGCATCGCCAGGTTCTTGCCGACGTAGAACGTCCGAACGACCCGCTGGGCGCGGTCGGCGTTGCCGGGGAGCTTCGATACCTCGGCCCCGATCGACAGGAAGAGCTCGCGCGCCATCACGTTGTTGCTGTACTTGTTGATGTCGCGCACGACCTCGGCCAGGCTCGGCGACTCGTGCTCCACGAGCACCCGCGCGTCGGGCGGCATCGTGCCGTCGCGGACGGTCCCCGCGAGCGTCCCGCCGAGTTCGGACCACAACGCGCGGAACAGCCCCGCGACGTACTGGCGGTGATCCAGGACCGCGACGTTCCAGGTCTGTTCGCCGCATTCGGCCGGATAGGCGCCGGCGAATCCGATCCGGTCGCCGCGGGTGAAATCGGGCATCGCCCGCGCCCGCCAGTCGCCGCACGGCCCGTCGGCGTAGGCGATGGCACCGACCGAGAAGTCCGCCAGCGCGGGCTCCATCGACACCCTGACCTCGCGGCGCACGTCGTCCGGCACGAAGCGCAGCGTGACGGCCTTGAAATTGATCAGCAACGCGTCGGGGCCGACGTTGTAGGGCTTGAAGGGCTCCCCGTCGAAGGCCGACGGATCGTAGGCGGCGGGCTCGAACAGGCTGCGGTCGAGCACCAGGTCGCCCTTGATGGCGCGCACGCCGCGGCCGCGAAGCTGCCGCAGCATCAGCCACAGGCCTTCGAAGACGAGCTTCGGATCGCCCGCGCCACGCAGGACGAGATCGCCTTCGAGCGAGCTGCCGACCTGCGCAGCGCTGCTCGCCAGAACGGTCTTCCAGGTGAACGCCGGGCCCAGAAGTTCGAGCGCCGAGTAGGTCGTGACGAGCTTCATCGTCGACGCCGGATTGAGCGCCTGGTCGGCATGCAGCGACAGCAGCGGCTGGAAATCGCGGCGTCCGGGCACGCGCCGCGGCGCGACTTCGTCGGTCAGGGCGGTCGGGTCGGTGGCTCCCACGCGCTGGACGAACAGCCCGATCGCGGCGTCCGGGATCTGCGCGCGCTGGAACGCCGCCGAGATCACCGGCGGCAGTTCGTCGTCGGCGGCCCGCGCCGTCTGCGCCCCGATCGCAAGTGCGCCACAGACCGCGGCAAGGAGGAATCTCGGCTTCGTCGAAGCCACGTCAACGTCGGATCAAGGGGAAACGCGGGCGGTGGAGGAGACAGAAATGATACGGGAGCGTGACAGTCAGGAAGGCTCGACGCCCTTGAATTCGGCCGACTCGCCCGTATAATCAGCACTCGTTGTCGTCGAGTGCTAACAGATCCGAACGCTCGAGGATCGTGCAGGACCGCTCGCAACGACGGGCGCCGGAACCCGGTGCCCTACCGCTACGACCCAACTTATCCATATCAAGAGGAGTATCTATGAATCTTCGTCCGTTGCACGATCGCGTGATCGTCAAACGTCTCGATCAGGAAACCAAGACTTCATCGGGCATCGTGATCCCCGACGCCGCAGCAGAGAAGCCCGACCAGGGCGAAGTCCTGGCGATCGGACCCGGCAAGCGCAGCGACAAGGGCGACGTGGCTCCCCTCTCGGTCAAGGTCGGCGACCGCGTCCTCTTCGGCAAGTACTCGGGCCAGACCGTCAAGGTCGACGGCGAGGACCTGATGGTCATGCGCGAAGAAGACATCATGGCCGTCGTCGAAGGCGCCGCCAAGTAATCAGGCTTCACTCCAGAGCGCACCGCGCCGCTGATTCCCGCGCGCCGGTCCGCCCGCACCGACAAAAGGAAAACATTCATGGCAGCTAAACAAGTTCTGTTCGGCGACGACGCTCGCGCGAAGATCGTCAACGGCGTCAACATCCTGGCCAACGCGGTCAAGGTCACGCTGGGCCCGAAGGGCCGCAACGTCGTCCTCGAGCGTTCGTTCGGCGCACCGACCGTCACCAAGGACGGGGTCTCGGTCGCCAAGGAAATCGAGCTCAAGGACAAGTACGAGAACATGGGCGCGCAGCTCGTCAAGGAAGTGGCCTCCAAGACCAGCGACAACGCCGGCGACGGAACCACCACCGCGACCGTGCTGGCCCAGGCGATCGTCCGCGAAGGCTTCAAGTACGTGGCCGCCGGCATCAACCCGATGGACCTCAAGCGCGGCATCGACAAGACCGTCGTCGCGATCGTCGAAGAGATCAAGAAGCTGTCGAAGCCCACCACCACCAGCAAGGAAATCGCCCAGGTCGGCGCCATTTCCGCCAACGCTGACGAGAACATCGGCAAGATCATCTCGGACGCGATGGACAAGGTCGGCAAGGAAGGCGTCATCACCGTCGAGGACGGCAAGTCGCTCGACAACGAGCTCGACGTCGTCGAAGGCATGCAGTTCGACCGCGGCTACCTGTCGCCGTACTTCATCAACAACCCGGACAAGCAGGTCGCCATCCTCGACAACCCGTTCGTCCTTCTGTTCGACAAGAAGATCTCGAACATCCGCGACCTGCTGCCGGTCCTGGAACAAGTCGCCAAGGCGGGCCGTCCGCTGCTGATCGTGGCCGAAGACGTCGAAGGCGAGGCCCTGGCCACGCTGGTCGTCAACAACATCCGCGGCATCCTCAAGACCTGCGCCGTCAAGGCACCGGGCTTCGGCGACCGTCGCAAGGCCATGCTCGAAGACATCGCCATCCTCACCGGTGGCCAGGTCATCGCCGAAGAAGTCGGCCTGACGCTCGAGAAGGCGCAACTGACCGACCTCGGCCAGGCTGTCCGCGTCGAGATCACGAAGGAAAACACCACGATCATCGACGGTGCCGGCGAAGCCAAGACCATCGAAGCGCGCGTCAAGCAGGTTCGCGTGCAGATCGACGAAGCCACGTCCGACTACGACCGCGAGAAGTTGCAGGAGCGGGTCGCCAAGCTGGCCGGCGGTGTCGCGGTGATCAAGGTCGGTGCCGCGACCGAGATCGAGATGAAGGAAAAGAAGGCCCGCGTCGAAGATGCGCTGCACGCCACGCGCGCAGCCGTCGAAGAAGGTGTGGTCGCCGGTGGTGGCGTCGCGCTGATCCGCGCCGTGACCAACATCTCGGTCAAGGGCGACAACGCCGACCAGGACGCCGGCATCAAGCTGGTGATGCGTGCGGTCGAAGAACCGCTGCGTCAGATCGTCGCCAACGCCGGCGACGAGCCGTCGGTCGTGATCAACAAGGTCAAGGCCGGTACGGGCAACTTCGGCTACAACGCCGCCACGGGCGAGTACGGCGACCTGATCGAGATGGGGATTCTCGATCCGGCCAAGGTGACCCGTTCGGCCCTGCAGAACGCGGCGTCGATCGCCGGCCTGATCCTGACGACCGATGCGATGGTCGCCGAACTGGCCGACGACAAGGCCGGCGGCGGCATGGGCGGCGGCATGGGTGGTGGGATGGGCGGCATGGGTGGCATGGGCGGCATGGACATGTAATCCCCTGGTCCGGTCTCGCGGCAACGCGAGTCCCGCTCCCGAAACCCCGCTTCGGCGGGGTTTTTTTTGGCCGGCCGCCGCGCGCGGGTCGTCGGGGCGCACCACACGATCCGGTCGAACGGATCCGCTGTCGGTTTTTGCGCCGTACGCATCAAGAATCGCGCCTTCCTGCCGATTCCCTTCTCGAACGGGGTCCACCTCCGGCGCGAAGACGCGACCGGCGCGTTCCCGTGAATGTCACCAGTCAGGGATCATCTGTTCGTTCCGGCCATGCGCGTCACCGTCTGAAGAAGCCGTTCCACCCGAACCATCCACGAGCGTCGCGCAGCCTTCCATCGCGCTGAATATGACGAATCCGACCACCACCCGGGCTGCCGCTGCGGTCAATGCCGTCGCCCGCGAGACCTTGCGCCGCATCGCGCAGGAACGCGTCAGCCCGACGCCGGAAGCGTATGCGCGGATTTACCGCCAGATCGCAGCGACGCACCCGGATCATCTGGCGAGCGAGACCGCGCCCGTGGAGAGCCTCGACGGCAAGACCAGCGCGACGCTGATCGCGCGTCTGCTCGTGGCGCTGGAAGCGCATCACGCCGGCATCACGGTCACGCGCAAGCGCGAAGGACTCAAGCGCGCGCTCGTGCCACGCCTCGAACCGCTGGATGCGCTGTTCGCGCGCCTGAACCGGTTGATGGACTCCTGGAACGGCCCGAACGCCGAATCCGGCAATGCCGTCTCGCAGTTCCTCGGCACCGACGTGTTCGGGGAAAGCCGGTCGGCCTACGACGAGGTTCCCGTCGAGCGACCGCAGGTGTCGAGCGTCGACGAGCCCGTGAAGCCCGCCCCGACCCAGTCGCAACGCCCGCTCGGCTCGTCCGGACTTTCCGAGGGAATGGCGAGCTTCCGGCTGGCGGGTCTGCTCGCACTGCTGCTCAAGAACATCGACCAGCTCACGCCCGAAGCGACGCTGCTGGGCAACCAGATCGAACAGATCGGCCGCGTCCTCACGGTACCGCTGACCGAGAAGAAGCTCGACGAAGCCGAGCGCTGCGTGCGCGCGCTGATCGTGCGCCAGGGCGCGATCAAGCACAGCATCGACGAGACCAAGCGGGCCGTTCGCGACCTCGCCGAAACGCTGCTCGATCGCCTGTCGAGCCTGGTGACGTCGACCGACACCTATTCGACGAAGGTCGTCGACATGGCCGAGCGGATCTCCGAGACCAACGACCTGGGCCAGTTGTCGAACCTCACCCAGATGCTGGTCGCCGACGCGCAGCTGATGTCGGCCAACATCGCCGGCGAACGGGCCTTGCTGGCAGAGGCCGAATCGCGGGTGCGCAAGCTCCAGCAACGCACGGTCACGCTCGAGGGCGAACTGCGGGAAGCCAGCGCGCTGGTCCGCACCGACCCCCTGACCAATGCGATGAACCGGCGCGGCTTCGGTGACGCGTTCAAGGCCGAGGTGCTGCGCGTGGGAGGCAAGCGTCAGCCGACCGTCGTGCTGATCGACGTCGACAACTTCAAGCACATCAACGAGGAGCACGGGCATTCGGTCGGCGACGACGTGCTGTGCAGCGTCGTCGACGTCCTGCAGCGCTGCGCGGCGCCCGCCAACACGGTCGCGCGCTACGGCGGCGAGGAATTCGCATTGATGTTTCCCGACCTGACCGTCGAGCAGACCGAACTGGCCATCGTCAAGATGCAGCGCGCGCTGACCGACCACCTCGCCTCGGCCACCTCGCGTCTGCCGCCGATCACGTTCTCGGCGGGCGTCGCACAGGTCGAGCCGGACGAGACGCTCGCGCACGTGATGACGCGCGCCGACAAGGCGCTGCGACAGGCGAAGCAGGCCGGGAAGAACTGCATCGTCATCGCGGGACGGACGACCACGCTGATCGCCTGATCCGCGTCGCCCCGCCGGAATCCGACCGGAGAATTGCGGTCGATTCACGCGTCTGATCGTTCGATCGACGCCATTTCATCGCGCGTAACTTGGCGGCAACGGAGAGTTCCTCCGTGGCAACGCCCAGGTTCCGTGATGGAGCCCCATCGATCTCTCAACTTGGGTTCTTCTATCTTGGACTTTGGTCACGTCGGCACGTGCCGGCCTCTGCCTCACTTGTGGAGAATTTCGAATGGCTCAAGTCATTGCAACCAACATCTCGTCGCTGAACGCTCAGCGCAACCTCAACACCTCGCAGGCTTCGCTGCAGACGTCGCTGCAACGCCTGTCGTCCGGCATGCGCATCAACAGCGCGAAGGACGACGCAGCCGGTCTGGCGATCTCGCAGCGCTTCACGACGCAGATCACCGGCTCCGACCAGGCCGTCCGCAACGCGAACGACGGCATCTCGCTGGCGCAGACGGCGGAAGGCTCGCTCGGTTCCATCACGGACAACCTGCAACGCATGCGTCAGCTCGCTGTCCAGTCGGCCAACGCCACGAACAGCAACAGCGACCGCGCCGCCCTGCAGACCGAAGTCGGCCAGCTCAAGTCGGAAGTCGACCGGATCGCGAACAACGCGTCGTTCAACGGCGTTCAGTTGCTCAACGGGTCGAATCCGAACTTCGTGTTCCAGGTCGGCGCCAACACGTCGAGCAACGACACGATCACCGTCAGCGGTCTGCAGGACGCCACGCTGGCAGGCCTGTCGAGCGTGTCCTCGGCGTCGACGAACTCGGGTTCGCTGTCGGCGCTGACCACCACCGCGACTGCCGCGACCGACGTGACCTTCACCTCGAGCTTCACCGGTTCCGCCGTGACGACCAACCTCGGCGTCCTCGCCGCGGTGGGCACGTCGTCGGAGCGCGCTGCCCAGACGGTCGACGCGATCAACAGGATCTCCACGACGACCGGCGTCAACGCCGCGATCAACGCGACCACCGGCCTGATCAACCTGACCTCGACCGGCACGTTCACCGTGACTGCGAACGCTGCCGGCACCAATGCGACGGGGTTCGCCACCGCCGCGACGACCGCGACGGCCGCGACCACGACCGGCCTGACCAACCTCGACATCTCCAGCTTCGCCGGCTCGCAGCTCGCGATCAAGCAGATCGACAGCGCGCTCGGCCAGGTCAACGGTGCCCGCGCCACGCTGGGCGCGGTGCAGAACCGCTTCACGTCGGTGGTCGCGAACCTGCAGACCACCAGCGAGAACCTGTCGGCGTCGCGCAGCCGGATCCAGGACACGGACTTCGCGGCCGAGACGGCCAACATGACCAAGGCCCAGATCCTGCAACAGGCCGGCACCGCCATGCTCGCCCAGGCCAACAGCCTGCCGAACAGCGTGCTGTCGCTGCTGAAGGGCGGCTGAGGGAGCTGGCGCGCTTCGGGCCGGAAAGGCCGGAACGCGGCGCGCCGCGCTCGACGCGCCTGCGTCTGTTCGCTCGCCGATGGCGAACAGACGGCGAATCGTGGGCGTATTCAGGAGTCGGATGGCCGGTTCGACGCGGCACACTGCCGTCCGTCGGTTTGTTGTTGCTTGCGGACCTCAAGTTTTGTGGCCTGACCTCCGATAAGCATTGCAATACCGGCTGACTCCAATGCGGAACACCGGTTAGGCCCGGCGATTAGCGCCGGTCTTCATCGATGGCCCAGGAGAATTTCAATGGCACAAGTAATCGGCACCAACATCTCGTCGCTGAACGCTCAGCGCAACCTCAACTCGTCGCAGGCTTCGCTGCAGACGTCGCTGCAACGCCTGTCGTCCGGCATGCGCATCAACAGCGCGAAGGACGACGCAGCCGGTCTGGCGATCTCGCAGCGCTTCACGACGCAGATCACCGGCTCCGACCAGGCCGTCCGCAACGCGAACGACGGCATCTCGCTGGCGCAGACGGCGGAAGGCTCGCTCGGTTCCATCACGGACAACCTGCAGCGCATGCGTCAGCTCGCTGTCCAGTCGGCCAACGCCACGAACAGCAACAGCGACCGCGCCGCCCTGCAGACCGAAGTCGGTCAGCTCAAGTCAGAAGTCGATCGTGTCGCGAACAACTCGTCGTTCAACGGCGTCTCGCTGCTCAACGGTTCCAACCCGAACTTCGTGTTCCAGGTCGGCGCCAACACGTCGAGCAACGACACGATCACCGTGAGCGGCCTGCAGGACGCCACGCTGGCAGGCCTGTCGAGCGTGACCTCGGCGTCGACGAACTCGGGTTCGCTGGCATCCCTGACGACCACGGCGACCATCGCGGCGGACCTGACGATCACGTCGAGCTTCACCGGCTCCGCCGCGACCACCAACCTCGGCGTCCTCTCCGCGGTGGGAACCTCGTCGGAGCGCGCTGGCCAGGTCGTCGACGCGATCAACAAGATCTCCACGACGACCGGCGTCAACGCCGCGATCAACGCCACCACCGGCCTGATCAACCTGACGTCGACCGGCACGTTCACCGTCGCCGCGACCACTGCCGGTATCGCCGCGACGGGTTTCGCCGCCACGACTACGGCGACCGCCGCGACCACGACCGGCCTGACCAACCTCGACATCTCCAGCTTCGCCGGCGCCCAGCTCGCGATCAAGCAGATCGACAGCGCGCTCGGCCAGGTCAACAGCTCGCGTGCAACGCTCGGCGCGGTGCAGAACCGCTTCTCGTCGGTCGTCTCGAACCTGCAGACCACCAGCGAGAACCTGTCGGCGTCGCGCAGCCGGATCCAGGACACGGACTTCGCGGCCGAGACGGCCAACATGACCAAGGCCCAGATCCTGCAGCAGGCCGGCACCGCCATGCTCGCCCAGGCCAACAGCCTGCCGAACAGCGTGCTGTCGCTGCTGAAGGGCTGATCGAGAAATGACCGACGCCGCCGTGCCTCACGAGGGCGTGGCGCGTCGAGAGTGAGATCCGCGAGGGGCGATATTCGCCTCTCGCGGTGTTTGAACAGACCAACCTGTCAGGTCGCCTTCAACAGCAACCGGAGAGAGAAGATGGACTCGAATTCGGTAGGACCGATCGCCGCGACGACCTCTGCACCGCAGACGACCGCTCGCATCCCGACGTCCCGTCACGAGGTCACCCCGTCGTCCGTCGACAGCGCGAAGCGCATCGAGGACCCGAAAGACATCAAGGCCGCCACCGCAGCCGAATCGCAACCGCAGCGCGACCCGCGCACCCTCCAGTTCCAGGTCGAGAGCGGCCGCGTGATCACGACCATCCTCGACTCGAACAACAAGACCGTGGTCCTGCAGATTCCCGATGCGGAAGTCATCCGGATCGCGAAGTCGATCGACCGCATGCAGGGTTTCCTGCTCGAACAGAAGGCCTGAGTGCCGACACCATGACGACCACCATCTCGAGTTCGACGGGCAGCTCTGCAGTCACCACGCAGGGAATCGGCTCGGGCCTCGACATCGCGGGCATCGTCGACAAGCTGATGACGCTCGAACAGGCGCCGCTGACGCGCCTGCAGACCAAGGAAGCCGCCTACCAGACGACGCTGTCCGCGTACGGGTCGGTGAGCGGCGCGCTGGGCACGTTCCAGACGAGCGTGGCCAAGCTCGCGGACCCGATCGCCTTCTCGAGCCTGACGGCAACGACCTCCGATTTCAGCATCGCGTCGATCGCGATCGACAACACCAAGTCGCAGTCGATCGCCGCCGGGACGCACACGCTCAACGTCGGCTCGCTGGCCGCGTCGCAACGTACCGCCTCCAATGCGGTCACGAGCACGTCGGCCACGATGGGGACCGGCACGATCACGATCGACATCGGGACCTGGAGCAGCAACTACGCCAGTTTCACGCCGAACGGCGACGTCGGCAGCAAGAGCATCACGATCGACGCGACGAACAACTCGCTCTCGGGGATCCGCGACGCCATCAACAGCGCAAACGCCGGCGTGACCGCCTCGATCGTCAACGACGGGACCGGCAACCGGCTCGTCCTGGCGGGCACGCAGACCGGCGCTGCCAACGGCTTTCGCATCAGCACCACCGACGGCGACAACAACAATTTCGACGCGACCGGGCTCTCCCAGTTCGCGTTCGACCCTTCCGCCGCCGGCGGGACACCGCAGACGCGGCACTACGCCGACGCGGTCAACGCACAGTTCACGCTCGACGGCCTGCCGATCTCGAAAGCCAGCAACCACGTCACCGACGCGATCGAAGGGTTGACGCTGGACCTGAAGACCGTGAGCACGGCGTCGAGTTCGTTCACACTGGCGCGCGACACCACGACGGCCGCGGCCAACATCAATGCGTTCGTCAGCTCGTACAACACCATCGTGAACGGCCTCGCGACGCTCACGAGCTACGACGCGACGAAGAAGACCGCCGGGACGCTGAACGGCGATTCGACGATGCGGCTGATCTCGTCGCGACTGCAGAACATGCTCGCCACCGTAGTGCCCACCGGTGGAAGCATCACGACACTGGGCGACATCGGCATCAAGTTCGGCAGCGACGGCACGCTGACCGTCGACTCCGCGAAGCTCACCAATGCACTCACCACGGACTCGAAGTCGGTCGCACGGCTGTTCGCCACGACCGGCTCCGCGTCCGACTCGCTGGTCGGCTACACCGGCTCGACCGCCAAGACCACGGCGGGAACCTATGCGCTGTCGGTGAGCCAGCTCGGCACCAACGGCGCACTAGCGAGTTCCGCGGCCGCAGGACTGACGATCACCGCGGGTGTCAACGACACCATTTCCCTGAACATCGACAACGTGTCGGCGACGATGACGCTCAGCCCCGGCACCTACGCCGACGCGGCGTCGCTCGCGGCCGCCGTACAGAGCAAGATCAACGGGACGTCGGCCTTCAGCGACCTCGGCAGCAAGGTCGGCGTGACGCAGACCAACGGCGTCCTGAACATCACCTCGCAGCGCTACGGGTCCGCCTCCAGCGTCGTGCCGGCAGGCGGCAACGGCATCGCCAACCTGTTCGGCTCGACTCCGGTCTCGACCACCGGTACCGACGTCGCCGGCACGTTCGACGGCGTCGCGTTCACCGGCGCCGGCCAGACGGCGACGGGCGCTGCCAGTACCGCGGCGGAAGGCCTGAAGATGTCGATCACCGGCGGCGCGACCGGTACACGCGGAACCGTCACGTTCAACCGCGGCATCGCCGCGAGCATCAACGACCTGCTCGCGCAGTTCCTCGATCCGGCGAACGGCATCATCACCGCGGCGACCAACGGCATCAACAACAACATCGCCGACCTGAAGAAGCAGGAAGACGCATGGGCGCCCCGCTTGGTCGCCATCAAGGCGCGCTACACCGCGCAGTACAACGCGATGGACGCCCTCGTGGCGAGCATGAACAGCACCAGCAACTACCTCACGCAGCAGCTCGCCTCGATCGCCAGCATGACCAGCGGCATCACGTCCGGCCGCACCTGATCCGCCGCATCAACCATCACCCAGGAAGCAGCATGCATCACCCCAGTCAACACGGCGCCAACGCTTACCGAGCGATCGGAATCGAAACCGGCGTGGCCGCGGCGGATCCGCTCGGCCTCGTCGTCATGCTGTACGACGGCGCGATCCAGGCCATCGTGCGTGCCGAGTCGCACCTCGCGGCCGGCGACATCGAGGCGCGCGGTGCCTACACCTCCAAGGCGATCGACATCATCAATCAGGGCCTGCTCGCCAGCCTCGATGTCAAGGTCGGTGGTGCGCTGACCGACAGCCTGTGGTCGCTCTACGAATACATGAGTCGCAGGCTCGTCGTCGCCAACGGAACCGCCGACCAAGCGGTGTATCTCGAGGTGCGCGGCCTGCTCGCCGAACTGCGCGACGCCTGGGTCGAGCTGCGCCGGACGCAGGGCGCCGGCATCCCCAAGCCCGTCGCGCCCGCCGTTCGCGTCGACCCCGTGCGCGGCGCTCCGCTGCAGCCCTTCGGACGGAGCATCGCGGCATGATCGATCGCCTGCACATGGAAGAGAAGATCGTCGAACACTACCGGCACATGGCGGCGATCAGCCAGCGCATGCTCGCGGCCGCGACCGCCGACGACTGGGATCGCGTCTGCGAAGCCGAGAAGGAATGCGCGCGGGTGATCGACGACCTGTCGATGATCGGCGACCTCTCGCCGACCGATCCGGCGTTGCGCCGGCAGAAGCTGGAACTGATGCAGCGCGTGCTGGCCGACGATGCGGCCATCCGGCTGCTCAGCCAGCCGTGGCTCAAGAAGCTCGACGCGCTGCTGCAGACCACCGACGCGAAGGCGCGCCTCGGCCGCGCGTACGGAGCCGACACCCTGAGCCGCTGACCCCGGTGCCCCGACGGGGCGACCGCGTCATCGAAGCGACCCTGCCCCGACGATGATCGTCCAAGAATCAGACATCCTCGTCGCGGCGCTCGACCGGCGCCTGCAGGTGGATCGCCTGCTGGCGCTCGATCCGCTCGCGCCCGTCGGCCGCCCGATGGACCAGCCTGGATCGTCGACGCCTTCCGCGCGACCGGGCCAATCGGCACCGGCGGGCCAGGCGGCCGCTGCCCGACCGGCCCCGGGGACGCAGCTCGCCGCGGTCCTGCCGATCGGCACGATCGTCACCGCACGCGTCGTCGCGCTGCCGCAGCCCGGTCACGTGGTCGCCGAGGTCGGCCTGCTGCGCATCGAGCTCGCGTGGCCGGGAGCCGGCGCCGCGTCCCCCCGCGTCGGCGGCGACATCGACCTGCGCGTGCTGGCCCACCAGCCGATGCTGCTGTTCCAGAGCGTGGCCGCCGACGCGTCGGCGCAGACCGGCTCGCTCGACCGCGCGACGGCGCCCCGCTGGAGCAGCAATGCGCTCAGCCTGCAGGCCCAGGACCCGCTGACCGGCGCGCCGCGGCGCGCCGGCGGTCCGGTGCAGTTCGATGCGCCCATCCTCGACATCGAGATCGTTGCGCTCGACGACCCTGCCCGCCCCTCCCCCGCACCGACGGACGCGCCACGGACCGCCGCGACGACGGCGGCCAGCGTCCCGAACACGATCCTGCAGGGGTCACCGCAGCCCGCCAACGGCGAGCCGGCGCACATCGCGCTCGACGACGTCATCGTCGCGCGCAGCACCGCGTTCGTCGACGGCGTGGCGTCGCCGATGATCCCGCAGATGACCGACGACGCGCGGCCGCCGCCCGTCGTCTTCAGCCCGCTGGTCCTGCAGGGCCCGGCGTGGCCCGGACAGGCCGTCGAGCTGGTCGTGCGTCGCGAACGCGAGGACGAGCAGTTCGACAATCCGGTTCTCGACCACTGGTGCGGCGACCTGCTGATCGACCTGCCGCACCTCGGCCGTGTCGCGGCGCACCTGTCGTTCTCGATGAAGGGACTGCGGGTGCGCATCGAAGGCGACGACGGCATCGGCGTCGACGCGATGGCGGACGCCGCATCGTCGCTGGCGGCCGCCTTCGCGGGCGCCGACCTGCGCGTCACGACGCTGACGGTCGGACGCCCGGCCGCCGATGCATCGCGCGGCGACCGGTCTCCCGGCGTGTCGTTCGGACGGTCGTTCGATGGCTGAGCCGGAGCGCGATCCCCCGAACCCGCTGCGCACGGCGACCGCGCTGCGCTATCACGGCGGCCTGTCCGCGCCGGTCGTCACCGCCAAGGGTCGCGGCCTGGTGGCCGACGCGATCATCCGGCGCGCCGAGGAGCACGGCGTCGCGATCCACGTCTCGAACAATCTCGCCGCGATGCTGATGCAGGTCGAGATCGACCGGGCGATCCCGCCGCAGCTCTTCGAGGCGGTGGCGCAGTTGCTGGCCTGGCTCTACCAGCTCGAGGGCCGCAGCGCTCCCCCCACGGCAACGGGGCCGCGGACGGCCCCGTCGTGACGGTCCGCGCGGATCCGATCTTCACGCTGCGCAACCGCGCCGAGATCCTCGCGATCGTCGAGCGGGTGAAGAGCGAGCGAGCGCTGACGACGGTGGAGTTCGCCGACGGCCATGCCTTCCTGTCGAACATCCTCGAAGTGCGTCGCGACGCGAACGTGCTGGTCTTCGACATCGCCCGCGAGGCCGAGCAGAACCGCCGGCTGTTCGCGTCGCCGGCCCTCGGCTTCGTCACGGAACTGGACCACGTGCAGATCGCGTTCGAGACCGCTGCCGCGTCGCTGGTGAACTGTGCCGACGGTCCCGCCGCCGTCGTCGAGGTGCCCAGCGCGGTGATCCGCCTGCAGCGCCGCGAGTGGTTTCGGGCCGACCTGCCGACCCAGCCGCCGGTCCGCTGCACGGTGCTCGACGAGGTCGGCAACGCGACGCCCGCGAAGGCGATCGACCTGAGTTCGGGCGGCGCCGCGCTGCTGGTCGACGAGGCCCTGCTGGGGCAGTCGCTCCCGGGATCCGATCACGAACTGATCCTGTCGCTGCCGGAGGTGGGTCGCATCGCACTCGAGGCGACGCTGCGTTCGGTCCTGCGGACCGGTTCGTCCGCGGACCGCGGCGCGGCGACGCTGCGCGCCGGATTCCGCTTCGAGGACGTCCCACCGCGCCTCGCGACCCGCATCCAGCGCTACGTCCAGCACCTCGAGGTCACCCATCTGCGGGTGCTGCGTCGGCGCGACTGAAGCGGTGCCGAGAGCGTGACGATGGCGCTACAACTGCATGTTCATGATGTCGTTGTAGGCCGACACCAGCTTGTTGCGGACCTGGACCGTGGTCTGGAAGCTGATGTTCGCCTTCGTCATCGAGATCATCGCGTCCTCGACCGACACGTCGTTCTGGCCGAGCTGGAACTGGTGAGTCATCGACTCCGCATGGTTCTGCGTCGCGCCGACCTGCGCGAGCGACTGCTGGATCATGCTCGCGAAATCGCCCCCCGACCCCTTGGCCTCGGTCTTGCGCGACGTCGCCCCGAACGCGGCGTCGGCGACGCGGTCGAGCGCGTTGGCGACGGGCATGGCGACTTTTCCGATTTCCATTCGAACCTCCGGAACCTGCAAGCCGCGACCGATGTCGGGTCATTGCACGAGGCTCGCAGATTAGGGCGCCGCCGGCCGCCGCGATGCAACGAACAGCGCCCGCAATGTCCTCCAGTTCTCGCGACCGCGCAGCGATCGCACTGCGCATCATCGTGGTCGGATCGACGCCGCCCGCGCCGAAAACCGACCGGATCCGGGGCCGAGCGGAATTGCCATCGAAAAGGACGGCTATTCCCCGGATCGCAGAGCCCGGCCCGTCCCGATAATCATCGTCGTTCGCCTTCCCTTCCGAGATCCGATCCCATCGCATGGACGCGCTCAAACGCTTCACGTCTCTTCCCGCCTCGCAGATCGCCGCTGTCGCGATCGCGATCGTCGCGGTGGCCGGCTTCCTGATCGGTGTCTGGTCCTGGCTGCAGACCCCCGACTACCGCGTGCTGTTCACGAACCTCGGCGACCGCGACGGCGGCGCCGTGGTCGCGTCGCTCGCGCAGATGAACGTGCCGTACAAGTACAACGACGGCGGCTCGGCGATCCTGGTGCCGTCGAACCTGATCTACGACACGCGCCTCAAGCTCGCGTCGCAGGGGCTGCCCAAGGGCGGCACCGTCGGCTTCGAACTGCTCGACCAGCAGAAATTCGGCACCACGCAACTGCAGGAGCAGGTCAACTTCCAGCGCGGCCTCGAAGGCGAGCTGGCCAAGTCGATCCAGTCGGTCTCGGCCGTCCAGTCGGCCCGCGTGCATCTGGCAATCCCGAAGCCGACGATCTTCCTGCGCGAACACCAGAAGCCGACCGCGTCGGTCCTGGTCACCCTCTTCCCCGGCAAGACCCTCGACCCCGCGCAGGTGCAGGGCATCGTGCATCTCGTCTCGTCGAGCGTGCCCGAGCTGGCCGACCAGGGCGTGAGCATCGTCGACGGCTCGGGCAACCTGCTCAGCCGCAAGGCCGAGATCAACGGCCTCGACCCGAGCCAGCTGGCCTACATCCGCGATCGCGAGCTCGCCTTCCAGCAGCGCATCGGCGCGATGCTCGAGCCGATGGTCGGCGCCGGCAACTACCGCGTCGAGGTCACCGCCGACGTCGACTTCACGCAGACCGAGCGGACCGCCGAGACGTTCTCGCCGAACGGCTCGCCCGAGAAGTCGGCCCTGCGCAGCGTCCAGACCACCGAGGCCAGCAGCAGCAACGGCGCTGCCGCGCCCGGCGGCGTCCCCGGCGCGCAGGCCAACACGCCGACCAACGCGGCCGCGCCTGCTTCGCCGGCGGCCGGCGCCAGCAGCAGCACGAGCAACTCGTCGACGAAGAAGGACAACACGACCAACTACGAACTCGATCGCACCGTCGAGACGCTGCGCATGCCGGTCGGCGCGATCAAGAAGCTGTCCGCCGCGATCGTCGTCAACAATCGCAGCGTCGCCGCAGCCAAACCCGCCGACAAGGCCGATGCCAAGAAGGATGCGAAGGCGGATGCCGTCAAGGTCGCCACGTCCGAGCCGCTGACCAAGGAAGAGATCGAGAAGATCACGACCACCGCGCGCCAGGCGATGGGCTTCGACGAGAAGCGCGGCGACTCGCTCACCGTCGTCAATACCGCGTTCCTGCAGCCCGAATCCCTGCCAGCGGTCGACGTCCCGATGTGGAAGGATCCCGAGAACCAGTCGACGGCCAAGGAGATCGGCAAGAACGTCGCCTTCGCGCTGATCGCCGCCTACCTGCTGTTCGGTGTCCTGCGTCCGGCGATCCGCCGTCTCACCGCCCAGGCCGTGCCCGTGACGCCGAAGATCGAGGCGCTGACCAACGAGCTCGAAGCGACGCCGACCGCGGCGCTCGCCTACCCGGAGCATCTGCAGCGCGCCCGCCAGCTCGCCCGTGACGATCCCAAGGCGCTCGCCGGGCTCGTGCGCAACTGGGTCGCCGCCGAATGAGCAGCCTCGGCATCGAGGACAGCGCGATCCTCATGCTCGCGATCGGCGAGGACGAGGCGGCCGAGGTCTTCCGTCATCTCGGCGCGTCCGAGGTGGCCAAGCTCGGTGCGGCCATGGCCCAGCTCGGCAACGTGTCGCGCGAACGCCTGACCACGATGCTCGAACGCTTCACCGGGGCGGCCTCCGAACAGCCGGCGATCGACGCGGGCGCGGACAACTACGTGCGCTCCGTGCTCAACAAGGCGCTCGGGCCGGAAAAGGCCCGCGTGCTGTGCGACCGCATCCTCAAGGAAGACCGCTCGAGCGGCATCGACGGCCTCAAGCTGATGGACGCCGCGAGCGTCGCCGACCTGATCCGCGGCGAGCATCCGCAGATCGTCGCGTCGATCCTCGCGCACCTCGATCGCGACCAGGCCTCGGCGGTGATCGCGTCGCTCGACCCGGACATGCAGGGCCAGGTGATCCATCGCATCGCGACGCTCGACTCGATCCAGCCGCAGGCGATGCGCGAGCTCGACTCGGCGCTCGAGAAGCTGGTGGCCGGCGGCGGACGCGTCAAGCGCACCGACGTCGGGGGCGTCCGCGCGGCGGCCGAGATCCTCAACCACGTCGGCACCGACGCGGAGGCCGTCATCATCGAGAACCTGCGCTCGGCCGACCCCGAACTGGCCGACAAGATCCTCGACGCGATGGTGATCTTCGACAACATCATGGACATCGACGATCGCGGCATCCAGCTCCTGCTGCGCGAGGTGCAGTCCGAGTCTCTGATCATCGCGATGAAGGGGGCCTCGGAAGAGCTGCGCGAGAAGATCTTCAAGAACATGTCGCAGCGCGCGGCAGACATGATGCGCGAGGACCTCGAGGCGAAGGGCCCGGTCCGCCTCTCGGAAGTCGAGGCCGAGCAGAAGGCGATCCTGAAGACGGTCCGGCGTCTGGCCGACGACGGCCAGCTGCAGCTCGGCGGCAAGGGAGGCGACGATGGCTTCGTCTGACCCGATGGCCGCCCGTCCGCTCGTGTCCGAACGCACGTCGAACCGCGTGATCGCGGCCGACCGCGCGACCGGCGCGCAACCGTGGACGATCGGCGGATTCGACAGGGTCGCGGCTCCCCGGCCGTCCGCCGAAAGTCGCATCCGCGCCGATCACCTGCCGACGGTCGACGAAGTCAGCGCGATCGAGCGCCAGGCGCACGAGGAAGGCTTGCGCGCCGGCCTCGCCGAAGCGCGCGAGACCAACGAACGGCTCGCGTCGCTGCTCGCCGGCGTCTCCGAGTCGGTCGCCCGGATGGAACGGGAGATGGCGAAGACGATCGTCAAGGTGGCGGTGGATCTCGCGCGACAGGTGGTGCGCGAGAGCATCGCGGTGCGCCCCGAGATCCTTGTCCCGCTCGTCAGCGACGCGCTCGCCGGCATCGCGCGCACCGTCGATCCCGGCGCCCTGCACGTCAACCCCGCGGACCTGCCGCTCGTCGAGGAGCGCATGGGCGATGCCCTCGCGCATGCCGGATGGCGGCCGTTCGCCGACGAGCAGATCGCCCGCGGCGGCTGCCGCCTCGAGTTCGCCGGCGGCCACGTCGACGCGACGATCGAGACCCGCTGGTCGCGCGTCATGGCCCAACTGGAGCGAGACGATGCCTGGCTCGAATGACCTGACCGCGAGCCAGATCACGCCGACCCCGAGCGGCGATTCGTTCGCCGGCTGGGAACGCTACCTCACCGACCACAGCGTCGCGGTGCAGGGCATCGATCCGATGCTGCGGCACGGTCGCCTGGTCCGCATCGCCGGCCTGGTGATGGAGGCCGCGGGCCTGCGACTGCCGATCGGCAGCACCTGCCTGGTCGAGCAGCCGGGGCAGCGGCCCACCGAGGCCGAGGTGGTCGGCTTCGCCGGCGACCGCATCTTCCTGATGCCCACCACCGACATCCAGGGCCTCGCGCCCGGCGCGAAGGTCTCGGCCGTCAATCCGCGTCCGCCCGCTCCGAGCTTCGGCACCAGGCTGCGACCGTGGCGTCGCAGCGAGGACAAGGCGCGCAAGATGCCGGTCGGCTGGGGCCTGCTCGGCCGCGTGCTCGACGGCGCCGGACGCCCCCTCGACAAGCTCGGCCCGCTGGTCTACGAGGCCGAGGCACCGATCTCCAGCCGGCCGCTGAACCCGATCGACCGCGAGCCGATCTCGCGGCCGCTCGACGTCGGCGTGCGCGCGATCAACGCGCTTCTGACCGTGGGTCGCGGCCAGCGCATGGGCCTGTTCGCCGGCAGCGGCGTCGGCAAGAGCGTGCTGCTCGGCATGATGGCGCGCTACACCGAGGCCGACGTGATCGTCGTCGGGCTGATCGGCGAACGCGGCCGCGAGGTCAAGGAATTCATCGAGACCATCCTCGGCGAGGAGGGGCTCAGGCGCTCGGTCGTCGTCGCGGCACCGGCCGACACGCCGCCGCTGATGCGGCTGCACGGTGCGGCTTATGCGACCACGATCGCCGAGTACTTCCGCGACCAGGGCAAGAACGTGCTGCTGATCATGGACTCGCTGACGCGCTATGCGATGGCCCAGCGCGAGATCGCGCTGGCGATCCACGAACCGCCGGCGACCAAGGGCTATCCGCCGTCGGTGTTCGCGAAACTGCCGCAGCTCGTCGAGCGCGCCGGGATGGGACCGAAGGCCGGGACCGCCGGCGGCGGCGGCTCGATCACCGCCTTCTACACGGTGCTCACCGAAGGCGACGACCAGCAGGACCCGATCGCCGACGCGGCACGCGCCATCCTCGACGGCCACATCGTGCTGTCGCGCGACCTCGCCGACCAGGGGCACTACCCGGCGATCGACATCGAGCAGTCGGTCAGCCGCGCGATCCACTCGCTGGTCGACGACCTCACGCTCGACCGCGTCAAGAAGTTCAAGCAGCTCTACGCCCGCTATCGCCGCAACCGCGATCTCGTCAACGTCGGCGCCTACGCGCCCGGCAGCGATCCGATCCTCGACAAGGCGATCGCGCTGCATCCGCGGATGGAAGCGTTCCTGCAGCAGAACATGCGCGAGCGCATCGACCTGCGCATGAGCGCGACCGATCTCGAACAGATCGTCGCGTAACTCCCCAACGAACCGAGTCGAATGACGCCATGCCCGCCGCCAAGCAACTGACCTTCCTCGAGAACCTGGCCGCCGAGAAGGCCGACGCCCACGCGCTGCAACTGGCCAAGGCACGCCAGGCGCTGCGCGCGGCCGAGGACCAGCTCGCGCAGCTGCAGCAGTACGAGAAGGCCTACTCGGCCCAGCTCGGCGAGAAGCTCGAGGCGTCGATGGCGATCGATGCGCTGCGCGGTCATCACCGCTTCATGCAGAACGTCGCGCAGGCCGTCCGTCAGCAGGAGCTCGAGGTGGCGCGCAGGCGCGCCTATGCCGACGCCATCGAGCGCGTGTGGCAGGAGACGGAGCGCCGCCGCCAGGGTTTTCGCGTGATGTCGAACAAGGCGACGGCCGCGGTCCGGATCGCCGACGCCCGTCGGCAGCAGAAGACCGACGACGAGTTCTCCACGCGCAAGCTGCAGCAGAGCAACATCGGCTTCTGAACGTCCCACCCACCGAGGATGTCCTCCATGAACGTCACGAGCGCGAGCCCGCTTCCCTCTTCCCCCCGGTCGGATGCAGCGGGCGGGCCGGTCGGATCCCCGGCCGCGCAGGATGCGGCGGGCATGGACGCGTCCGGCGCAGGCAGTGCGCAGGATGTCGGCGGCAAGCCGGCCCTCGCGTTCGGACGTCTCCTCGCCCAGCGGATGGACCCGCGCGCAGTGACGGACCTGCCGCCACCCGACGACGGGTCGACCCCCACCGATGCGGGCCGGGGGATCGCGACGACTCAGGGCGCGGCGGGCAGGATCGGCGAGGCGGTCGACCCTGCGGCCGATGCGACGGACACGCTCGCCGTCGCGGTCGGGGCGGGAACCACGGCTTCGCGCAAGGCGCCCGGATCGGACGCGACGCTCGCGGCGGACGGGTCGCCGCTCGAGCCGCAGCCGAAGGACGGCGGTGACCCGGTCGCCAACGATCTCGCGGCGCAGCTCGCACTCGTCTCGCAATGGGCGGCCCTCGCGGTCCCGGCACCGTCGAAGGAGGCCGCGCCGCCCGTCGACGGCGGCAACGGGCGCCTCGACGTGAAAGGCAAGCTCGACGCCGTGCGCACCGCCTCGGCGAACGGCGGGGCGGTACTCGCGGCCGCCGCGGAACAGGCGCCCGGCCGCGCCGTGGAATCGGGACAGGTCGTCGCGGGTCCGCTCTTCTCGCGCGCCCTCGCGGGCGTGTCGATGCCCTCGCCCGGCGCGAAGGACCCTTCCACCGTTCACGGCCAAGCCGAAGCCGCGACGGTCGATCGTCCGACCGCCGAGACGCTGGCCCGCAAGCTCGACGCGATCGTCGCCGCCGACCGGACCGATCCCGCGGTTGCCACGACGCTCGAGGCGGCCCGGCACGTCAATCCGGCCTCGTCGACAGCGATCGCGGACGGCTCGATCATCCAGGGTGTGTCGGCAGCCGCAGCGCAGGCCGTTCCCGCACCGAATGCGTCGCCGGCCCCGGCCGCCTCGCCGGCCGTGGTGTTGCGCGAGCCGCTGGGCACTCCCGCGTGGTCGCACGAAGTCGGACAGGCCACGCTGCGCATGGCCGCCAGCGCGTTGCAGTCCGCATCGCTGAGCCTGAACCCCGACCATCTCGGTCCGGTCGACGTGCAGCTGCGCATCGACCAGGGCGTCGCGAGCATCACGTTCACCGCGGCGCATGCCGAGACGCGTCACGCGCTCGAGGCCTCGCGGTCCACGCTCGACCAGATGTTCACCGACCAGGGCATCAAGCTGGGCGACTGCGCCGTGGGCGACTTCGGATCGTCGCCCCGCCACGCCGACGCGGACGGGTCGCAGGCCAGTGCGTCGTCGCGCGACAACGCTGCACGCCGGCGCGAAGCGGACGCTGCCGCCGGCGATACCACCCGGGCGTCGACGGTGACGACCCGCCTGACGCGGGCTCTGGGACTCGTCGACACGTTCGCCTGAACGGGACCCCTGGCGCCACCCGGCGCGCCACGGATTTCGGCGGACGCGGCAAGCCCGCGCGCCCACGCCGTGCGCGGCGTGGCCGGGTGCGGTTCGCAATTGCCTGATCAGGCCGCCTTTCGCCGGTCTGTTCGGTGCATCGACGGCCCCCCGGCCTTTCCATAATCCTTCTCATCGACGGACCCCTCGCGCATCGCGGATCGTCGACCCCGCGCCCGGCGGGACCGACGAAGCCAGGCGCCATCAGTTCACCCGAATCCAACCTCTTCTCCGCCCGCCACCATGTCCACCGCCGCCGCTCTTCCTGCGACCGATGCTCCTGCCAAGGGCAAGAGCAAGTTGCTGATCATCCTCGTCGCCGTGTTCGTGCTGCTCGCCGCTGGTGGTGGCGGTGCCGCGTGGTGGTTCAAGCACAAGGCCGCGGCCGAAGCGGAGGCGAATGCGGAGGGCGGCGAGCACAAGCCTGCGAAGAAGGCCGAATCGGGCAAGCCGCCGGTCTTCGTCACGCTCGAGAATTTCACGGTGAATCTCGCCGGCGGCGACCACTTCATGCAGCTCGGACTCGTGCTGCAGGTCAAGGACGAAGAAACCGCCGAAAAGATCAAGGCCTACCTGCCACAGATCCGCAGCAAGGTCCTGCTGCTGCTGTCGTCCAAGTCGCCCGAGGAACTGCAGGACGGCAAGGGCAAGCAGGCGCTCATCGCCGAGCTGCTGGCCGATGCGCGCGAGCCCTTCCACGCCGAGGGCGAGAGCGTCGAGGCCGTGCTGCTCGGCTCGATGCTGATCCAGTAAGCGACCGTCCCACCCGCTCCCCGCCGCCGACGCCATGTCCGAAACCCAGCTGTCCCAGGACGAGATCGATGCGCTGCTCGACGGCGTCGCACCGGAGGCAGAGAGCGCCCCGGCGTGGAGCACTCGCGCCACGCCCTCGGGCCGCGGCGCGGCCAACGGGGTCGGCGCGGTCACGGGATCGTTCGGTGTCGCCAACGCGGGACGCTTCAACAACGGCCACCTGCCGACGCTGGCCCTGATCAACGAGCGTTTCGTCGACCTGTTCGACAAGGCCCTCTTCGCGTTCACCGGGCGCGCGGCGACGGTCAGGGCGGAGGTCGCATCGGTCGTGACGTATTCCGCCTTCATCGCGGACCTGACGACGCCGTCGAGTCTGAACATCGTGCGCATGGGCCCGTCGTGCGGCAACGGACTGTTCGTCTTCGACGCGGGACTGCTGTACTTCGTCATCGACAGCCTGTTCGGCGGCAGCGGCAGCATGAGCGCGACCAAGTCCGGCCGCTTCTTCACGACCACCGAGCAACGCCTGATCTCCCGCCTGTGCGAGATGGTCTTCACGAACTACGCGAAGGCCTGGGAGCCGGTGCACCCGATGCAGTTCGAGCTGGTGCGCTCCGAGTCGGAGACCCGCTTCGTCAACCTGACGGGCCCCGACGACACCGTCCTGACCTACAGCTTCGTGGTCGAGTCGGGCACGTCGACCGGCCGCTTCCAGATCTGCATGCCGCTCGACGGCATCGACGCGATCCGCGACGTGATGGCCCGCGAGGTGCGCGAGAAGACCGCGGTCTCCGATGCGCGCTGGAGCGAACGCCTCGCGGCGCAGGTCGCCGCCGCGGAGATCGAACTCGTCGCCAACCTGGCGTCGGTGCCGGTGACCTGCAAGGAACTGCTCGAGATGAAGGTCGGCGACGTGATCGTCCTCGACATCAAGCCGAGCATCGTCGCCTGCGCCGACGGCATTCCCGTCCTGCGCTGCCGTTACGGCAACGCCGACGGCCGCTACGCGATCCGCGTCGAGGAGGTCATCGTGCCTTCCAGCGGCGCCTGACCTCTTTCAACCGCTCAACCCCGCGTCCCTGGAGTCCTCATGTCGAACAACAACGCCGAAGGTATCGATGCAGCAGGCGGCGGATGGGCCGCGGCGATGAATCAGCCGACCGCTACCGCCGCCACCGAACGCCTGCTCGAAAAGTTCACCGATGCACCGGTCGGCAACGCCCGCAACGACATCGAGCTGGTGCTCGACATCCCGGTGCAGCTCACGGTCGAGCTCGGGCGCACGCGCGTCCCGATCAAGAACATCCTCAACCTCGCGCAGGGATCCGTCATCGAACTCGACGGCCTCGCGGGCGAGCCGCTCGACGTGATGGTCAACGGCTGCCTGATCGCGCAGGGCGAAGTGGTCGTCGTCGGCGAACGCTTCGGCATCCGCCTCACGGACATCATCACGCCGTCCGAACGCATCCGGAAACTCAATCGATGAATCGCCGCACGATGCAGACGTTCCGGCTGCCGACCACGGTCCCGTTGTCGGCGCTCGCCGCCGCGACGTTCCTGGCCGTCGTCGTCGCGCTGCTCAGCGCGCTGCTGATGGACGATGCGCAGGCCCAGGTCGCGGCCACGGCGACGGCCCCCGCCGCCGCAGGAACGCCGTTCCTCGCGATGATGCAGGGCCTCGTCGGCCTCGTGATCGTGCTCGGCGTCATCTTCGCCGCGGGCTGGCTGATGAAGAAGATCGGGCCGCGTACCCGCGCGGGCGGCATGGTCCAGGTGGTCGGCGGCGCGTCGGTCGGCCCGCGCGAGAAGGTCGTCGTGGTGCGCTTCGGCGGCCAGACGATGCTGCTCGGCGTCGCGCCGGGACAGGTTTCTCTGCTGCACATGACGGAAGCCGGCGAGCCGGTCGACGACCCGTCCACCGTGACGGCGGCGCCCCGCTTCGTCGATCGCCTGCGCGCGGCGCGGAGCGGTTCATGACCGTGCGCTCGACGATCGCGGCGCGCGCGCGCCGCGTCCGGACCGGCTGCGCGATCGCTGCGTGTGCCGGGCTCGCGATCGCGCTGCTGCACCCGTCGCTCGCGCTGGCCCAGCAGGGCGGCGGCCTGTCCACGATGCCGGCGCTGACCGCGACACCCATCGCCGGCGGGGGCCAGAGCTATTCGTTGTCGCTGCAACTGCTGGTCCTGCTCACGGCGCTGACCTTCCTGCCGGCGATCCTGCTGATGATGACCGCGTTCACGCGCATCATCATCGTGCTGTCGCTGCTGCGTCACGCGCTCGGCACGCAGAGCTCGCCCCCGAACCAGGTGATGGTCGGCCTCGCCCTCTTCCTCACGCTGTTCGTCATGACGCCGGTCGCCGACAAGATCTACGACGACGCCTACCTGCCGTTCTCGAAGTCGCAGATCTCGCAGGACGAGGCGTTGAAGCGCGCCGAGGGTCCGATCAAGGGCTTCATGCTCAAGCAGACCCGCGAGCCCGACGTCGCGCTGTTCATGAAGCTGGCCAACGCGCCGGCGGTGGCGAACCCGGCCGACGTGCCGCTGAAGGTCCTGATCCCGGCCTTCGTTACCAGCGAGCTCAAGACCTCGTTCCAGATCGGCTTCATCGTGTTCGTGCCGTTCATCATCATCGACCTCGTGGTCTCGAGCGTGCTGATGTCGATGGGCATGATGATGCTGTCGCCGACGTTGATCTCGCTGCCCTTCAAGCTGATGCTGTTCGTGCTCGCAGACGGCTGGACCCTCCTCATCGCATCCCTCATCAAGAGCTTCCAATGAACTCACAAGCCGTCCTCTCGATCAGCCAGAAGGCCCTCGAGACCGCGATCATGATCTCCGCCCCGCTGCTGCTGACGGCGCTGGTGATCGGCCTCGTGGTCAGCATCCTGCAGGCCGCCACGCAGATCAACGAAGCCACGCTGTCGTTCATCCCGAAGCTGCTCGGCGTGTTCGCGGCGATGGTGGTCGCCGGGCCGTGGATGGTGCAGACGCTGGTGGACTACATGCAGCAGTTGTTCACGAGCATTCCGAACGTGATCGGGTGATGCCAATCGCCGCCCTCCCCCGGATCGGGAGGGAGCGTAACCACACCCATGTTCCAGTTCACCGACACCCAGCTCCTGGCCTGGCTCGCCGCCGTCGTCTACCCGTTCGTCCGCATCGCCGCGCTGATCGGGACGGCGCCGGTGCTCAACGACCCGTCGGTCCCTCGCCGCGTCAAGGTCGCGCTCGCGATCTTCGTCACGATCCTCGTCGCACCCGGCGTCGAAGCGATCCCGGACGTGCCACTCCTGTCGGGTGACGGCTTCCTCCTCGTCGCTCGTCAGCTCCTCATCGGTGCAGCGATGGGGTTCTCGATGCGGCTCGCGTTCGCGGCGATCGAGTACGCGGGCGACGTGATCGGCTTCCAGATGGGGCTCAGCTACGCGACGCTGATCGACCCCGAGACCAACGCCCAGACCCCGCTGATCGGCAGCCTGCTGCGCTACTTCGCGTCGCTCGCGTTCCTGGTCGCGAACGGCCCGCTGATGATGATCGCCGGTGTCTCGGAGAGTTTCCACGGCCTGCCGATCGCAGGGACCGGCGGGCTGTTCGGCGACTGGCAGAACCTGGTCCTCCAGGGAGCGACCGTCTTCACCCTCGCCTTGCACATGGCGCTGCCGGTGATCGCCGCGCTGCTGCTGACCAACGTCGCGCTCGGCGTGATGACCCGCGCCGCGCCGCAGCTCAACCTGTTCTCGATCGGCTTCCCGATCACGATCACCGTCGGCCTCGTGGTCCTGGTGCTGAGCATGCCGGTCGTGCTCGGCATCGCCGAGAGCGCCCTGGCCGAGACGGCGGGCCGACTGCTGCGCTGAAGCAACCTCCTACGCCTCGGTCACCCCGTACGCCTCCATCTGCGCCTGGAACCGCGCCACGTCGTGCGCGAGGATCACCAGGTCGTGCTTGTGTCCGTCGCGATCCTTCGCGTGATCGTGCAGCAGCGCCTCGGGCTTGAAGCCCATCGTCTGGAAGACCGCGATCGCCCCCTGCTGGTCGACCGTCATCTGCGCGACCAGCTTCTCCAGGCCGAGATCGACCGCGAGCCCGAAGCACGCCTGCATGAGCTTGCGGCCGAGGCCCTTGCCGCGCATCGACGGTGCAAGCAGCACGCGCAGCTCACCGACATGGCGCGACCACGACCGCGGATCGCGCACGATCGTCGCGCTGCCGACGATCGCGTCGCCGTCGAACGCCAGCAGGTTGACGAGCGTGCCGCCGTCCCCTTCGGCGACCCACGCGGCGATCACCTTGGGTTCGCTGATGTCGCGCGGCAGGAACAGCAGGTCGTGCGCGGGAATCGCCTGCGCGAAGGCGAGCAGCGCGGCCTCGTCGCCGGCCGTCATCGTGCGCAGCACGAGATCGACGCCGTCGCAGGCGAGGACGCGCGGGAAGGACGCGTTCATGTGGAGCGCTCCGAAAGCCAGGAATCGAGTTTGGGCCACAGGCGCTTGACCGCGTTCATGCCGGCCGCGACGCTGACATGGCCGCCCTTGAGCACGACCTCCTCCTTGTCCGTCGACCCGACCTGCGCGATCAGCGGCTTCGACGCGTCGTACGGCACGATGTGATCGTGTTGCGCGACGACGTGCAGCACCGGCTTGTCGATACGACCGAGATCGACCCGTCGCCCACCGATCTTCAGCTCGTTCGTGAAGAGCCGGTTCTCCCACATCAGTTCCTTGACGGTCTGGCGGAAGTACTCGCCGGCCAGCGGCAGCATCTCGGTGGACCAGCGGTCGAACATCCGGTACGACTTGACGAAGTCGTCGTTGTCGAGCTTTTCCCACAGCTGCGCGACGCCGGCCGTGCGCGACGCGGGGCGCAGCAGGTCGAAGGCGGAGAACAGCATCTCGGGCGGCGCGTTGCCGAGCGTGTCGACCAGGCGGTCGACGTCGAAGTAGCGGCGGTCGGACCAGCTGTTGAACAGCTTCATCTGGCTGAAGTCGATCGGCGTCGTGAAGAACACGAGGTTCTTGGCGGGACCGTCGGCGTGCGTCGCTGCGTACATCGCGGTCAGCACGCCGCCCATGCAGTAGCCGAGCAGCGACACGTCCTGCTCGCCCGACGCCCGCTGCACGTGGCGCACGCAGTCAGGGATGAAGTCGAGCACGTAGTCCTCGAAGCGCAGGTGCTTCTCGTCGGCGCGCGGCGGATTCCAGTCCATCACGTAGACGTCGTAGCCCGCCTTGAGCAGGTATTCGACCATGCTCTGGCCGGGTGCGAGGTCGAAGATGTACGCGCGGTTGGTGGTAGCCATCACCATCAGCAGCGGCACGCGATAGACCTCGTCGGCCATCGGGTGGTAGTGGTACAGGCTGAGGGTCCCGCGTCGCAGGATCTCTTCCTTCGGCGTCGTGCCGACGGTCGGCGGTCCGGCCGAGAGGAACTCGAGACCCTTGATGTTGCGCTGGATCGCGCGTTCGATCTCGGTGTGCATCGTCGCGGGCGACGGCACGCCGGCATCCGGCGCGTTCAAGCGCGTCCTCCGCGTTTGTCGCGCTTCTTTGCCGCCACCGGCTCGGGGACGGGCAGCGACGGCGGACGCTTCGTGCGGGGGACCTTCGCGACGGTGGTCGTGGCGAGGCCGGCGGCGCCCGGATCGACGAGGTGCTCGAGCAGCGTGTTCATGCGGATCAGCCGCGCCTCGATCGCGGACATCCGCTCACCGAGCGCGGCGACCTCTGCGCGCGACGGCAGGTTGAGCGCGGTCAGATAACGCCCCGTCAGGTCCGCGAACGTCTTCTGCGCCGACAGCGACGTGCCCATCGCACCGTGCATCCCCTGCGCGAACTCGGGCGTGCCGAGGGACTTGCCCACGACGTCGTTGATGCCCTTCTCCCACTGGCCGACCGCATCGCGCCACAGGGCCATGGGGTCGAGCAGAGGGTTGCTGGAGGAAGGCCCGGCCATATCGTCTCCTTCGTGGTCCGCGGATGTCGAAAGCATCGCTGGGGGACGGCGTGCCCGAGGCCACGCCGCATGCGCCCGATCCTGTCCGAGCGGCCCGGGCCCGTCAATCGGTGGCGACGCGAAGATCCTGCGATCCTGTGCCGCTCCAGAATCCGGCTTGCGCGGCGCAACGCGTCCCGACCACTCGACAGGAAGAGGTTCAGATGACGACGGAATACGAGATCGCCCTGGCGTTCGGTGCGATCGCCGCCTTGCTGATGGTGATCAGCAACCTGATGAAGCAGATGGTGGCGCTGCGCCTGTTCGCCCTCGGCGCGAACAGCCTGTTCATCGTCCAGGCCCTGCTCGAGCGCAACTGGATCTTCTGCGGACTGCAGACGGCGCTGCTGCTGATCAACGTCTACCGCCTGTGGACCCTGCGCGAGCTGCTGCGGTCACTCGAGCGGGCCAACGCGGACACTTCGGTCAAGGACTGGCTGCTGCCGCAGATGAAGAAGAAGAAGTTCAAGGCGGGATCGGTGGTCTTCACCGAGGGCGAGCCCGCGAGCGAGTTGTTCTACATCCAGAGCGGCACGATCCGCTCGCCCCAGTTCAAGGGCACGCTGGGTGCGGGCCAGCTCGTCGGCGAGGTCGGCATGTTCTCCGAGGACCATACGCGCGCGGCGACGGTGATCTGCGAGACCGACTGCGTGTTCTACACGATGACCGACGAGGCCGCGTTCCTGCTGTACATCCAGAACCCGCAGATCGGCTTCTACCTGGTGCGGCTGATCATCGGCCAGCTGCGTGGCGAGCTGCAGCGCCGCCCGGCCGCGCCGTCTCTGGCGAGCGAGTGACGCGCGGCAGCCGGAACGTGCGAAAGCGTCGCAAGTGCCCCGGCCGATGGGCGTCACGGCCGCCTGACGGACCACGACGTCAGAACTGATAGACGCAGCTCGGCGCGTTGTAGTCCGGGCCATGGCACTTGCCGTCGCTCGACGGACTCGGCGTCGCGGACGTCGTGGCACAACCGGCCAGCGCGGCCGTGGAAAGCAGGACGAACGAAAGGATCGAAAGAGAACGACGCATGGTCTTCTCGCAGGCGGTGGAGGTCGGTGAGACGCTACCGCAGTCCCGCGCCCGGACAGCGTTTCGACGCAGCGAATCAGCGCTTCGACGACAGGCCGACCTGCGCGACAGGCCGTGCTAGTCTGGCCGCCCCCTGCCGCCGGAGACTCCCATGACCGCACGCCACCTGCTCGCACTGGGCACGCTCGCCCTCGCGTTCGTCGCCGCTCCCGTCCACGCCCAGACCAATTCGATCAAGGCCATGCTCGGCGATGCGTCCGACGCAGCGCTCGACAAGCTCGCGCAGCCGGGCGCCTTCTCAGCGGACTCGGCCATCAAGATCGTGCTGCCGGGCGGGGCCGACAAGTTGAGCGGACTGATGAAGCTGACCGACAAGGCCGGCCTGACGAACGACATCACCGGCAGCCTCAACCACGCCGCCGAGCAGGCCGCTTCCGAAGCCAAGCCGATCTTCCGCAGCGCGATCGACAAGGCTTCGCTGAACGACGCGGTTTCGGTGGCCAAGGGCGGCAACACCGGTGCGACCGACTACCTGAAGAAGACTTCGGGTTCCGAGATCACCGCCAAGCTGCTGCCGCTCGTCAAGGCCGCGCTCGACAAGTCCGGCGTGCTCAAGAACAGCTCGATGCTGTCGTCGATCGGATGGGACGAGAAGAAGCTGACGGACTACGTCACCGGCAAGACCTCGGACGGCATCTTCACCTACGTCGGTCGCGAGGAAACGAAGATGCGCCAGGACCCGCTCAATACCGGCAAGGAGATGCTGAAGGGACTGAAGTTCTGAGGCCTGGTGACCTTCAGGGGCCGATGCGGTGGCACTCAGCGCGATGATGATGCCGACCGGGCCGGGCCCGACCATGTTGAAGCCGTCGCCGTCGGCGACACCGCGGGCCTCGAGATAGAAGTGTCCGCGCGCACAGGCGCGGCGGCGCACCCGGCCCGGGATCGACGGGCACGCCGCCGATCTCGACGGTCCCGTCCCTCTTCAGCATGCCTTGCAGCGACAGGTTCTCGTCGCTCGATCGAACTGCGCATCAAGGCCACGCCGGCGTCCGGCCTGCGCCTCATCCATCGCCAGCCGATCCCTGCGGACCAGCGCCCGGTCGCGGCGCAGGACAACGGACCGTCGGGCGCTGGCGTCGCGAGCGCGCCTTGCCGGATCGACGTGGACTTGAGTACAACGAATAGTCCGACCTCGGTCGTCCGGCGGGTCATTTCGAGCGGCCTCGGTGCGAGGCGCGGAACGACTTGGCGGCGATTTTTCATGCGGTTCGACATCAATCGTCGCTAAGCCCATGAAGCGAAAAGCTGCGTGCTAACATCGCCGCGCTCTTCCGAAAGGGCGGCGCAGCACGGTCCACCACGGTGTCTCCCTTCGAACAGTCTGCTTGTAGCGAGTCCATGCACGATCGACCTGACGGTGCGCTGCGGATCCTCATCGTCGACGACCGGTCGGCAGACCCCCGCGCATGGACCGAGGCTGCGGTCCTGCTCGATTCGCGCCTCGTCGTGCATTGCGTCGACCGAGCCTCCGCGCTCCAGGAAGCCGTCCTCGAAGGCGGCTGGGCCGGGGTGCTGTGCGTGCAGACACCGTCGCGCCTGTCGCTCAGCGCCGTCCTCGCGATGACCCAGGTGCTGGACCCGCTGCCGGCACTGCTGCTCTATCCCGAAATCCGTGCGGACGACGATCGTCGCACCTGGCTCGCGGCAATGCTCTGCGGCAGCGGCCGGCGGGCGCCGCATGCGGTGCCCGCTGCCGACTTCGACCTCGATCTCGGCCCGCTCGAAGTTCCGTCCGTGTTCGGGGCCACGGTGACCGCGACGCACAGCGACATCGAGGCGATGCACGCGTTGCGGGAGAGCGAGGAGCGCTTCCGCACGCTCACCGAGATCGCACCGGTCGGCATCTTCCTGACCGATGCCGACCAGGAGTGCGTGTACGTCAACGAACGCTGGACCGAGATCACCGGCGTGTCGGCGGTGGAGGCGCACGGTCTCGACTGGCGCGTCTGCCTGCAGACCGAGGGCGCGACGCTGCAGGCGACGTCGCTGTTCGCGGCCGACCCGACGGTGCCGCTGACGTTCGAGAATCCCATCGAGCAGGGCAGCAAGACCACGTGGGTGATCGGCCAGCTGCGACCCTACCGCGATGCGCACGGCACGATCATCGGGCACCTCGGCGTCATCACCGACATCACCGACCGCAAGAGCGCCGAGCTCGCGCTGCAGGAATCCGAACAGCGCCTGCGCGAGCTGTCGACCCACATGACGTCGTCGGAAGAACGCCAGCGCGCGCAGATCGCCCGCGAGATCCACGACGACATCGGCAGCTCGCTGACCGGCATGAAGATCGACCTGCTGCGCGTCAAGCAGCTGACGACGCAGATCCCCGAGGTGCAGGAAAAGATCGCCGCCTTCAACCGGCTGCTCGATTCGACCGCGGCAGCCAGCGTGCGGATCGCCAAGGCCCTGCGTCCGAGCATCCTCGACGACGGCATCGTCCCTGCCATCGAGTGGCAGCTGCGCGAGTTCTCGAAGCGGATGGACATCGATACCGAATTCGCCGAGCCCGAAAGCGAGCCGCAGCTCACGCCCGACCAGTCGATCGCGCTCTTCCGGGTCGTGCAGGAAGCGCTCAACAACGTCGCCAAGCACGCGCACGCCAGGCACGTCGACGTGGTGCTGTTCACGCGCGCCGACGAGCTCACCCTCGAGATCCGCGACGACGGCACGGGGCTGCCGCGCGATGCGTCGGGCGAACGGATCGAACGCCGCGGCGCCTTCGGCATCACCGGCATGCGCGAACGGATCGTGTCGCTGGGCGGCTGGATGGACGTGACGGGGGCGCCCGGTCAGGGCACGACGGTGATGGTCGGCATCCCGATCCAGGCGAAGTTGCAGCTGCGGGCCACGTCGTGACGATCCGCGTCATCGTCGCCGACGACCATCCGATCCTGCGGGCAGGGCTGGTCTCGGTCCTCAACGCATCGTCCGACCTGCGGGTCGTCGGCGAGGCCGGCAACGGCGCCGAGGTGCTGCGGGCGATCCGCGACATCGCCTTCGACGTGCTGCTGCTCGATGTCTCGATGCCCGGCAAGAGCGGACTCGACCTGATGCGGCAGATCCGCAAGGACAATCCGCGCCTGCCGATCCTGATCGTCAGCTCGCATCCGGAAGACCAGTACGCGCTGCGCGCGATCAAGGCCGGCGCATCGGGCTACGTGACGAAGATGAGTGCGCCGGCGGACCTCGTGACCGCCGTGCGGACGGTGTCGAACGGGCGCAAGTTCATCACGCCGGCCCTGGCCGAACTGCTCGCGGATCATGTCGAGCGACCCGACGACGGCACACCGCACGAGAGCCTGTCGGATCGCGAGTTCCAGACCCTGAAGATGATCGCGGCGGGTCACTCGCTGACGCACATCGCGGAGGTGCTGTGCATCTCGGTCAAGACCGTCAGCGTCTATCGCTCGCGCGTACTCGAGAAGATGCGGATGAAGGGCAACGTCGAGCTGACGCGCTACGTCGTCGAGCACGGGCTGACGGACGACGTCTAGCGATCGCGCGGTGTCGCGATCAGGTGTTCCCGAGGCTGCGGGGGTTGTCCGGATCGAGCATGACGATACGATCCTTGCCCGCTCGCTTCGCCTCGTAGAGACAGCGGTCGGCGCGCGCGTAGATGTCCTTCCAGCTCGCGTCTTCCGCTTCGGCGAACGCCACGCCGAAGCTCGCGGTGAACCCGATGTCTCCCTGAGCGCTCGTCACGACCTCTCGACCGATCTTCTGGCGGATGCGTTCGGCCAGTGCGTGCATCGCGCGCACCACGTCGGGTCCCTCGCACAGCACCGCGAACTCCTCGCCACCCATGCGGGCGGCGACATCGTGCGCGTCGCGCAACTGATCGCGCAGGATCCGGCCGACCGACCGCAGCACCTCGTCTCCGCTGTCGTGGCCGAAGCGATCGTTGACGCGCTTGAAATCGTCCAGGTCGATCAGCATCAGCCCGTACGGCCTGTGCTGTTCCCGAAACTGCCTGGCCGCCTCGTCGCTGCGCAGCTGGAAGACGCGGCGGTTGGCGACGCCGGTGAGGTAGTCGGTCGTGTTCTCCATGGCCAGCAGTGCGTTGGCACGTTCCAGATCCTTCTTGGCGGCACGCAATGGGGTGATGTCGGTGACCAGCACGAAGAATCCGCGCACACGTCCCAGTTCGTCCTCGTCCGGGATGTAGCGCGCATCGGTGTACGAGATCGACCCGTCGGGTCTGGCCAGCTGCCGCTCGAAGGTCTGCGGCATGCCGGCCAGCGCCGCGCGCGCATAGGGCTCGTTGCGGCCGAACAGCGTGTCGCCCATCAGGTCGCGCATCGTCTTGCCGACGATCTCGGCGGGGTGGCGGCCGAACCACTGGAAATAGGCGGCGTTCGCGAATTCGCAGACGAGGTCTTCGTTCCAGTAGCCGATCATCGCCGGGATGCTGTCGGTCAGCACGCGCAGTCGTTGCTCGGTCGCCCGCTGGGCGGCGCCGACCCGGAGCAGCTTCTTGACGTGCAGCAGCATCGCGTCGTTGCGTTCGACGAGCTTGGCGGTCTGGTTCGCCGCGTCGCTCTCGAATCTCGCGCGTGCAGCCACGAAGTCGGCTTCCATCCGCTTGCGGCGCGACGCATCCTCGATCACGGAAATCATGAAGTCCGGCCGACCCGACGCGCCACGATGCATGCGAACCGAGAGATCGGTCCAGAGGTACTCGCCGTCGGCACGCAGGAATCGCTTTTCCATCCGGTAGTCATCGATGGCGCCCGACACGAGCTGGAGGAAGAGGGACGTGTTGTCGGGCACGTCGTCCGGATGCGTGATGTCGACGAACGAGACCGATAGCAGCTCGCGTTCCGAGTAGCCGAGCAGTTCGCACACGTGCCGGTTCACCCGCATCGGCTGGCCGTCGAGCGAGGTGTGCACGATACCGACGGGAGCCGCGTCGAACGTGTCCCGAAAGAGGGTCGCCTGCCCGTCGCTGCGGCGCAGGGCCGACGTCACTTCCTGTTCGCGCTCGAGCGCGCGGACCACGTCCTCGGCCATCGCGCCGAAGCGCTTCGCCGTGTCGATCTCGTCGGCGGTGAACGTGCGCGGGAGCGTGTCGATCATGCACAGCGTCCCGACCGCGTGATTGTCCTGCGAGCGGATCGGCACGCCCAGGTAGCTGCGGACGTACGGTGCGCCCGTCACCAGCGGATTGCCGGCGAAGCGCGGGTCCAGGCTCGCGTCGCCGACATGGAACGGGTCCGTATCGTGGATCGCATAGGCGCAGAACGAGACGTCGCGCGGCGTCTCGATCGCATCCAGGCCGATGCGCGACTTGAACCACTGGCGCGATTCGTCGACCAGCGACACCAGGACGATGGGGACCGCCAACACGCGCGACGCCATGCGGGTGATGCGGTCCAGGGCCTCGGTCGACCCGGTGTCCAGCAATCGCATGCGGCGCAGCGCATGCAATCGCTCTTCCTCGTTGCGCGGCAGCGGCGCGGGAATCGCGCAATGGCCGATGACGTTGTGATTGCTCATGGGACGCGGGACGCTCGGAAACGCTCCCCGCACGCTACAGATAGTCAAACAGTGTCTTGTTGCCGATCATCGTGAACGTTTTCTGCGCGGCAGACAGCGCCGCCTGCTGCTTCGACAGTTCGGCGACCGCGCTGGCGTAGTCGGTGTCCTGCAGGTGCGACAGCTGCGCCTTGCCCGAGATGTCGGCCTCGCCGGCGCTCGAGGCCAGCGCGTCGAGTTCGTTCTGGCGCACGCCGACTGTCGCGCGGACGTTGAGGTTGTTGCCGATCGCGTTGTCGACGTTGGCGATGGCGCCGAGGATCCCGGTCGTGACCTGCGCACGTCCCGCCGCGCCGTTGGTCGGCTGCGCGAGCAGGTTCACTGCCGCCTGCAGCGTGTCGAAGACGCTCTGGCGGTTGGACGGCGCGACCGTGAAGACGTCGCCGTTGGCCGGCGTGCCGCCGACGGTGAACTGCATGCCGTCGACGTTGAGGGCCGTTCCCGGCGTGTAGTTGTTGCCGCTGAGCGCGGGCGCGGCGACCGGCGCGTTGGTCGTCGTGTCGATGACCTGGTAGGTCGTGGCGCCCGCGGCGACCGAGAAGCGGAGTTGATACGCGTGTCCCGTCAGCGACGCCGGCAAGACGACCTGGCCCACGTCGACCGACGCACTGCCGGTGTTGGTCGCTGCCGCCGCGGTCGTGAACACGCCGTTGCCCGTCGTGACGCGATTGAAGACGTCGGCGCCGTTGACCGTGCTTTCCATCTGCCGCGTGGCCGACACCTGGATCGACCGGCTGCCGTCGTCGCCCGCGTAGGTCGCGCCGGTGGTCGTGCGCGAGAAGGGCGCGGTCCCGGAGCGCGAGCCGGCGAACAGGAACTGCCCGTTGCCGTCGGTGGTGTTGGCCAGCGAGACCAGCGTGTCCAGCCGGCTCTTCAGTTCGGTCGCGAGCGCCGCGCGATCGCTGTCCGACAAGGCCGCGTTGTTCGCCGAGATCAGCGTCGTGCGCACGCTGGTGAGCAGGTCGCCGACCTGGCCGAGGGTCGAGTCGGTCTGCGCGAGCAGGCCCGTCGCGACGTTCTGATTGGTGACGTACTGCGTGTTGGTCGCCAGCGCACTGGTGGTCCGCAGAATCCCGGCAGCGGCGACCGGATCGTCGGACGGCCGGTTCACGCGCTTGCCTGTCGAGACCTGCTCCTGCGCGCGCGACAGGTTCTCCTGCGCATTGTTGATGGCCGAGAGACCGCGGTCGTAGAGGGTCGAGGTGGCGATGCGCATGGAAGGGTCCGTTGGGGAGCAGGCGTCGCACGAGCCGGGTGGCGGCCGCGCTCGGCGATCAGTTGAACAACGCCATCACGGCGGCGAACATCACACCGGCCGCCGCGATGCTCTTGCTGGCGGCCTGGTAGGCCTGTTGGTACTTCTGCAGGTTCGCCGCTTCTTCGTCGAGGTTCACCCCCGCCACCGAGTCGCGACTCTCGGTCGCCTGCGTCAGCACCGACTGCTCCGCGGTCGACAGCGCAGAGGCCTCGTTGGCCTTGTTGCCGATCACGCCGACCAGCGAGCCGTAGGCGTCCTGCGACGTCCCTGCCAGCGTCACGGTGGCACCCTGGATGCCCGCGAGCAGCAGCGCGTTGCGGTTGTCGCCGGTGCCGCTGACGTTCGGGCCGACGGTGAAGGTGTCGTTGTTGGCCGGCGTGCCGCTGAAGGTCAGCGTCCATCCGTTCTGGCTGATCGGGGTGCCCGGGGTGTAGGCATTGCCCGACGAGATCGCCGTGCCGGTCGCGCGGTCGATCAGGTCGTAGGTGGTCGTGCTGCCCGACACGTGGAACTGCACGCCGACCGGCGCGCGCAGGTTCGCCGGCAGCGGATCGGCCGGCACCACGGCCAGCGACGACATGCGCGCGGTACCGGCGTTGGTCGTCCCGGTCGTCAGCGCCACGGGCGCCGCTGTAGCGATGCGCGCCGGGTCGGTCGTCGTCACCCCGAAGTCGCTCGCACCGGTGCGCGTCGGCGCGATCATGAAATGATCGCCGGCGGCCAGCGGCGCGCCGATCGCGATCTGGATGCCGTCGACGGTCTGCGGCAGCGACGCGAACTGGCGCGTGGTCTTGTCGCTCAGGTTGGTCAGCGTGTAGTTGCTGCCGTCGTACGCGAGCCGGTAGTCGCTCGCGCTCACTTGCGCGGGATTCGCGATCGTCACCGCGAGCCGGCCGCCGGGGCTGTTGCTCCCGCCGGCCAGCACCGTCGGCGACGCGATGTTGAACAGGGCAGCGCCCGGGTTGCCGTTCGCGTCCTGGCCGAGCTTGTTCTGCGCGTTGAGCGCCGAACCCAGGCCGATCGCGATCTGCCCGAGCGTGTTGGTGGCCTGCGTCAGCACCTCGTCGCGAAAGCGCAGCAGGCCGCCGATCGTGCCGCTGCCGAACTGCGCGCTCGCGATGCGTTGCGGGCTGCCGGCCACCACGACCGCGAGCTGCACCTTGCTCGGATCCTGGTCGTCGGCGACGGTGGTCAGGCGGTTCGCGGTATTGCCGACGACCAGCCCCTGTCCGTTGCCGGCGAAGACGTTGACCGAGCCGTCCGACTGCGGCACTGCGGTGGCGCCGATCACGCCGGTGATGTGCGTGATGAGCGCGTCGCGCTGGTCGAGCAGATCGTTCGGCGCCTGGTTGTTCGAGGGGTCCCCGCCGCCGCTCGCGGTGATCCGCTGGTTGAGCACGGCGACCTGCTGCGCGAGCGTATTGACGTTCGCCACCGCGTCGGAGATCTGCGAGCTGACGTCGCTGCTCTGCTGCGCGACGCGCTGGCCGAGGTCGTTGAAGCGCGCGGCGAGCACGCGGGCGGACGACAGCATCGTCGCGCGACTCGCGGCGTCGGACGGATTGTTGGCGACCGTCTGAGTGCTGGCGAAGAAGCTGTCGACCGACGCCGAGAGGTTCGATGACGCGTCGGTCATCCAGCCGTCGATCTTCGCCACTTCGGTCGAGTAGGCGGCTGCGGCCTGGCTCGTGCCGGTGCTGGTACGGACCGATTGCGACAGGAAGGAATCGTAGACCCGGCGGATCGACGTGACGTTGACCCCCTGCCCGACGTAGCCGGCACCGGTGAAGCTCGCCACCGCCCCTTCCTGGATGATCTGCTGGCGCGAGAATCCGGCCGTGTTGACGTTCGCGATGTTGTGTCCGGTCGTGGCGAGGCCGGCCTGCGCCGCGCGCAGGCCCGACAGGCCGATGCCGAGCAGTCCGTTACTCATCGCACATTCCTCGTCGCGTATTCCGGTTCTTCACCACGGGCTTATCGGCAGCCGGCGGCGAAAGCTGAACGTCGCGCCTGGCCCCGTCTCGCGCTTCCAGGCGGCCGGTCACAGCAGCTTCCCCATCGGCCCACTCAGCACCTGCGCGAGCTTGGTGCCGTAGTTCGGATCGGTGGCGTAGCCCGACTTGCCCATCTCCCTGGCGAACTGCATCACGTCGCCGGCGGCCTGCACCGCCTTCTCGTAGCGCGGGTTGTTCGCGACCAGCTTCGCGTAGTCGACGAACGACTCCGCGTACGACGCATACGCGCGGAACTTCTGCACCACCTTCTGCGCGACGCCGTTGACCACCTCGGTCGTGACGGCGTCCACGGTCGCGCCGGTCCAGCTCGGCCCGGCCTTGATGCCGAAGAGATTGAAGCTGCCTGTGCCCTGGGCGCTGCGCACCTCGTGCTTGCCCCAGCCGCTCTCGAGCGCGGCCTGGCCGAGGATCACGCGCGCCGGCAGTCCGGTCGCCTCGGCGGCCGCGATCGCGGCGTCCTTGAAGCGATCGACGAAGTCACGGTGCACCGGCGTGGCCTGCGCAGTGGACGACGCGGGGGCTGCCGCTGCGGACGATACGGGGGCGGCCGGGGCAGCAGCCGGGGTGCTCGAGACCCGTGGGGGCAGGCGCGTCATCGTCAGCGGCATCGCGGACTTGAAGGCGTCGAGCGTGCTCTTCGTCAGGTCGGTCGGCGTCTCGGCCTTCTTGCCCTGCGCCCGCTCCATCTGCGCCACCAGCGCGTCGGCGAGCCCGATCCCCTTGCCCTTGCTCACCGACTGGGCGAGCTGCTGGTCGTAGAGGTCGGTCGCCATCTTCGACGCGTCGTTGGCGAGCGGATCGCTGCCCGGCAGCGTGGCCCGCATGTTCTTGAGCATCATCGACAGGAACATCGACTCGAACTGCTGGGCAACCTTGCGATTGGACGCCGCATCACCCCCGTTCTTGCTCGCGAGCTTGACGGCGTCCAGCGATCGCGGGTCGAAGCTGTCGACCGCGCCAGAAGAGGTCGGGGTGATGGCGCCCACGTCAGATCACCTCGAGGTCGGCGCGCAGTGCGCCGGCCGCCTTCAGGGCCTGCAGGATCGACAGCAGGTCCTGCGGCGTCGCGCCGATCGCGTTAAGCGCCTTCACGACGTCGGTCAGCTTGGCGCTCGCCGCCACGTTGACGAGCTCGCCCTTGTCCGACTTGATCTGGATCGACGCGTTGGTCACGCCCACCGTCTGGCCCTGCGCGAACGCGCCCGGCTGGCTGACGCTGTTGTCCGCGCTGATGGTCACCGACAGGTTGCCGTGCGCGACCGCGCTCGCCTGCAGGCTGACCGACTGGTTCATCACGATCGAGCCGGTGCGCGCGTTGATGATGACCTTGGCGGGCGGCTTCGACAGCGCGACGTCGAGGTCCTCGAGGCCGGCGAGGAACGCGACGCGGTCGCTGACCCCGCTCGGGGCGCGGACCTGGACGACGCGGCCGTCGAGCAGGTTCGCCGTGCCCGGTGCCGCGCGATTGATCGCGATGGCCACGGCCTGCGCGTTGCCGAAGTCGGTCTCCGCGAGCTCGAGGTTGACGAACTCGCCCTGCCCGATCTGCGTCGCGACCGAACGCTCGACCGTGGCGCCGGACGGCACGCGACCCGCGTTGAGCTGGTTGATCTGCACCTTGCTGCCGGCTGCCGACGCGCCGGCGCCGCCGAGCAGGATGTTTCCCTGCGACATCGCGTAGATCTGGTTGTCGGCGCCCTTGAGCGGCGTCAGCAGCAGCGTGCCGCCGCGCAGGCTCTTCGCATTGCCGATCGACGAGACGGTGACGTCGATCGACTGGCCCGGTCGCGCGAACGCGGGCAGCGTGGCGGTGACCATCACGGCCGCCGCGTTCTTGAGCTGCAGGTTGGTGCCGGGCGGCAGGTTGACGCCCATCTGCGACAGCATGGCCGCGATGCTCTGCACGGTGAACGGCGTCTGCGTGGTCTGGTCGCCGGTGCCGTCGAGTCCGACGACGATGCCGTAGCCGATCAGCTGGTTGCTGCGCACGCCCTGGATCGACACCAGGTCCTTGATGCGTTCGGCGCGCGCCTGCGTCATCGCGGCGACCAGCACCGCGAAGCCGAGCATCAGGACGGAGGTGGTACGGAGCAACTTGGGAAGCAACATGAGGATCGTCCGGTTGGGTCGGTCGTCGATGGCGAACATCGTCAGAACGGCGAGACCGACATGAAGATGCGCGACAGCCAGCCCATCGTCTGCGCCTCGTCGATGTAGCCGGTGCCGCGGTATTCGATGCGCGCGTCGGCGACCTGCGTCGACGACACGGTGTTGTTGTTGACGACCGTCGTCGGGTTGACGACGCCCGAGAAGCGGATGAACTCGGAGCCCTGGTTGATGCCGATCTGCTTCTCGCCAGAGACCAGCAGGTTGCCGTTGCCGAGCACCTCGATCACGGTGACGGTGATCGTGCCGGTGAACGCGTTGCTGCTCGCGCTGTCGCCCTTGCCGGAGAACTTGTTGGCGGAGCTCGCGGTGGCGCTGGTGCCCTGCAGGAACTTGAGCGGCAGGTTGCCGGCCAGCGTCGGGATGCTGAGCGACGTCGAACCGCTCTTGTCGACGCTGCTGCCCGACTGCTTGGTCGCCTGCAGCTTCTCGTTGAGCACGATCGTGATGATGTCGCCGACGTTGCGCGCGCGCCGGTCCTCGAACAGCGGCTGGTAGTTGACCGTCTGGAAGATCGACCCGCCGGTCTGCGCGCCCGGCACGGCCACCACCGGCGCGGGACGCGCGGTGAGCGGCTGCTGGATGTCGACAGTGCGCAGCGGGCCGAAGCCGGAACACCCGGACAGCAGCAGGGCAGCCGCGGCGAGCGACGGCGCGAGGATCGTGCGGAGTGGGAATCGGAACGTCTTCATGATCACAACTGCGTCAGTTTCTGCAGCATCTGGTCGGAGGTCGTGATGGCCTTCGAGTTGAGCTCGTAGGCCCGCTGCGCCTGGATCATGTTGACCAGCTCCTCGGCCACGTTGACGTTGGACGTCTCGACGTAGCCCTGGTTGATCATCCCGGTGCCGTTGGTGCCCGGCGTGTTGGTCGCCGGCGTGCCGGAGGCTGCCGTCTCGAGGAACAGGTTCTGGCCGTGGCTGGAGAGCCCGGCCGGATTGATGAAGGTCGCGAGCTGGATCGTGCCCACGGTGGTCGGTGCCGTCGTCCCGGCCGTGGTGACCGACACCGTGCCGTCCTGGCCGATCGTCACCGACAGCGCGTTGGCCGGCAGCGTGATCGCCGGTTGCAGCGGCGTGCCGTTAGACGTCACGAGCTGGCCCTGCGCGTCGGTATGGAACGAGCCGTCGCGGGTGTACGCGGTCGTGCCGTCGGGCATCTGGGTCTGGAAGAAGCCGTTGCCCTGGATCGCGAGGTCGAGCGAGTTGCTGGTCTGCGACAGGTTGCCCTGCGACTGGATGCGCGTCGTGGCGACCGGCCGCACGCCGGTGCCGATCTCGAGGCCGGCCGGCAGCGTGGTCTGCTGGGTCGACTGCGCACCCGGGTCGCGGACCGTCTGGTAGAGCATGTCCTCGAACGTGGCCCGCGACCGCTTGAAGCCGTTGGTGCTGACGTTGGCCAGGTTGTTGGCGATGACGTCGAGCTGGGTCTGCTGCGCGTCGAGGCCGGTCTTGGCGATGTAGAGAGAGCGGATCATTGCGTCGTTCCTTGCCTGACCTCTCCTTCCCCGTGCAGGGGAAGGTCGGGAGGGGGTGGGTGTGGTGCCCGGTTGCGGTCGAAAATCAGTTGGTGCTCAGCAGTTGCGTGGCCTGCTTGTCGTTCTCTTCGCCGTGCGCGATCGCCTTCATCTGCAGCTCGTAGTTCCGGGCCAGCGAGATCATGTCGACCATCGCGGCCGCGGCGTTGACGTTGCTGCCTTCGAGCGCGCCCGCCGTCACGGACACGGTCTCGCTCGCGTCCGCGGTGCTGCCGTCCTTCATTCGGAACAGGCCGTCCGGCCCCTTCGTGAGCGCGCTGTCCTCCGGATCGACCAGCTTGATGCGCCCGACGACGGTGACCGCGGTGAGCGGCGGCTGCTTGGGGATCGCGGAAATCGTGCCGTCGCGCCCGATCGAGATCGACGTGTCCGGCGGGAGGGCGATCGGGCCGCCGTCGCCGAGCACGTTCTGCCCGCCCTGCGTGAGCAGCGCGCCGTCGGGGCCGACCTTGAAGCTGCCGGCCCGCGTGTAGGCCTCCTTGCCGTCGGCGCCTTCCACCGCCATCCAGCCGCGGCCGGTGATCGCGATGTCGAGCGCGCGACCGGTGTCGATCAGCGGGCCGTTCGAGGAGTCGCTGCCGGGGCTCGACTCGAGCGTCGACGCCCGCGTCGGCAGGCCCTGGCCATCGACCGGGATCGCGCGGTACAGGCTGATGTCCGCGCGAAAGCCCGGCGTCGAGATGTTCGCGATGTTGTTCGCGACCACGGACTGGCGGTCGAGCATGCTCTTCGCGCCGGCCATGGCCGTGTAGACGAGGCGATCCATGAGGAGGTCCTTGGGACGGAGGCGTCGGTGCCGCGCTTAGCGCAGGCTCACCAGGGTCTGCAGCAACTGGTCTTCGGTCTTGATGGTCTGCGCGTTGGCCTGGTAGGCGCGCTGCGCGGTGATCATGTTGACCAGCTCCGCGGTCAGGTCGACGTTCGACTCCTCCACGGTGCCCGACTGCAGGCTCCCGAGGCTCGCGGTGCCGGGGGCGCCGATCAGCGGCGGGCCGGACTTCGAGGTCTCGGCCCAGACGTTGTTGCCGAGTGGCGCGAGGCCTTCGGGCGACGTGAAGTTACCGAGCGCGATCTGCGCGAGCGGGTGGATCTGCCCGTTCGTGTAGCGGCCGAGGATGATGCCGTCGCTCGACACCGAATAGCTGGCGAGGCGGCCCGACGTGAAGCCGTCCTGCGTGAGCTGGTTGACGCCCGACTGCGTGCCGAACTGCGTCGAGCCGGTGAAGTCCAGCGTCAGCGCGAGCGGCGTCACGGCACCGCCGCCGACGGCCGTCGACACGGTGAAAGGCAGCGTGTTCTGCGCGGGGTCGAGCAGGCCGTTCGCGCCGAACGTCAGGGTCCCGAGCGGCGAGCCGCCGTTAATCGAGGCGCCGTCGTTGGTGCCGAACACCTTCCACTGGTTCTCGCCGGCGGCGGTCGGGCCGATCGGCACGAAGTACATCGACAAGGCATGGGCGTTGCCGAGCGAGTCGTAGACCGATGTCGATGTCGCGTACTGATACGTGGCCGAATTGGTCGGGTCGAAGCTCGCGACGGCGAGCGGCGTCGCGCGCGAGTCCAGCCCGATGGTCGCCTCGACCTGCGCGGTGGACTTCGGCGCGACGTCGGCCTGCGAGATCTGCAGCTCGGTCGGCGACGCCGTCGGCAGGATGCCGTTCGGGCCCGCCGGGTAGCCGGTCAACCGGGCCTTGTTGTCGTTGACGACATGGCCGTCCTTGTCGAGGTGGAACTGGCCGTTGCGGCTGAACGTCACAGCGCCCCCGTCCGAGAGCCGGAAGAATCCCGAGCCGCTGATCGCCATGTCGAGCGGGTTCGACGTCGACGTGAGCGAACCCTGCGTGAAGCTCTGGGCCACCGTGGTGACGCGCGCGCCGATGCCGGGGTTGTTCTCGCCGACCAGATTGCCGGCGCTCGCGTAGACGTCCGCGAAGTGCGCGGTGGCGGACTTGAAGCCGACCGTGTTCGAGTTGGCGACGTTGTTGCCGATCACCGAAAGGTTCTTGGACGCGACGGAAAGACCGGATAGACCCTGTTCGAAACTCATCGAATGCTCCTTGCCCGAAGGCGTGTTTGATGAAGAAGACGCGGAATGGCGATGACCTGGGAACGGTCGATCAATAGAACTGCTTGACCTGCGACAGGCCGAACGTGCCGAGGCCGTTGACGAACAGCGAGGCGCCGTCGGCGCCCGGCGTGACGCTCGTCACCGTGCCGGCCGACAGCGTGTCGGCGACGACTTTCGTGCCGCTGGCCGTCGCGGCGACCGCGAACGTGTAGCTGCCCGCGCTCGCCGCCGCGCCGGAATCGGTCGAGCCGTCCCACACGAAATTGACGATGCCGGCATCGTTGGCACCGAGATCCTTGGTCTGCACGACCTGTCCCGAGGCGTCCTTGATCGTGACCGTGACGTGATCCGCGGCCGCTGCGAGGTTGATCCCGCCGACGGCCATGCCGTTGCTCAGTTCGAGCTTCGTGCCCGGTGCCATCACGGTGTGGCCGACGAGGCCGGTGGCCTGCAGCGACTGGGCCGCGGTGTTGTCGCTCAGCAGCGAGTCGAGCTTGGTGGCGAGGTTGTTGATGCCCTGCACCGTGTTGAGCTGCGCGAGCTGGCTCGTCATCTGCGCGCTGTCGAGCGGGTTCAGCGGGTCCTGGTTGTTCATCTGCGCGACCAGCAGCTTCAGGAAGTAGTCCTGGCTGCCCGCCTCCGGCGATTTCGACGACGTCGCGGTGGAGCCCTTCGTCGCGGAGGTCACCGGGACCGCCGATGCCGCCGTCACTGTGGAGAAGTCGATCATGGGGATTTCCTCAGTTGCCCAGCGTGAGCGCCTTCAACTGCAGCGTCTTCGCGGTATTCATCACTTCCACATTGGTCTGGTACGAACGCGACGCCGAGATCATGTTGACCATCTCGTCGACGACATTCACGTTGGGCATGCTCACGTAGCCGTCGGCGTCGGCCATCGGATGCTTCGGGTCGTAGCTCTTGCGCGGCTCCGCCGTGTCCTCGACCACGCGCGACACCGACACGCCGGCGCTCTCGGGGTGGTTGCCTAGCGGGTTCGCCTGGAAGACGACCTGCTTCGCGCGGTAGACCTTGCCGTCCGGGCCCGACGCGCTCTCGGCATTGGCGAGATTGCTGGCGGTGGTGTTGAGCCGCTGCGACTGCGCGGTGAGCGCGGAAGCCGAAATGCGGAAGACGTCGTTCATGCTCATCGCGAAGCCCCTTTCAGCCGGTGATCGCCGACATCAGCGTCTTGATCTGGTGATTGAGGAACGAGAAGGACGCCTCGTAGCGCACCGTGTTGTCCGCGAACGACGCGCGTTCGGCGTCGAGGTCCACGGTGTTGCCGTCGATCGACGGCTGCGTGGGGGCCTTCGCGCCGACGTCGGCGGTCGACCAGGTGACGGCGCCGGAGTCGGCGGTCTTGCCGACATGGCCGGCGTGCGTCGCGGTCAGCGTCGCCGGCCGCACGCTCGAGGCGCCGGTCGCCCGCGACAGCACTTCCGAGAAGTTGACCTCGCTCGCCTTGAAACCCGGCGTGTCGGCGTTCGCGATGTTCGACGCGATCACCTGCTGACGCTGCGCACCGACCTTGAGGGCGGTCTCGTTGAAACGGAAGGCGGCGTCGAGTGCGTTCATGTTTGGCGGCGATGTGTCGAAGACGTTGATCGGGCGGGGTGCGTGTGGACGATCCTTTTCGAGTGGCGCCAGTCTGTGCGTCCGGACGCAACGTCGATCCCGCGAGAAGACCGGGGAAAGCCGTTCAATTCGATCGACGGGGGCTCGCGCGAGTGGGATTCAATGCGGCATCGAACGAAAGGTGCGGCAGGACCGCGCGCCGTCCCGGACGAACGAATCCCCGAATCGCCCCCTTGAAGGCAGCACGCATGAACCAGCACCAGACAGAACGCGTCGTGATGCACCGGGTCTCCCGGTGGCGCCTGCCTGCCCGGCTGGCGATCGGCGCGTTGCTGGCGACGATGGGGCTCGACGGCGTCGCGGCGGGCCAGCCGGCGGTCTCGGCACCCCCGACCGCCGAAGCGGTGGCCCGCGAGACGCTGATGGACGCACTCGCGCCCGTGCTCGCCGCCCGCGGCGCGACCGCCCTGGTGACGTTCGCGCCCGCCGATGCGCGGCGCGTGCTGGCGCCCTGCAGCCGGTTCACGGGCTTCCTCCCGCCCGGCGCCCGGATGGCCAGCCGGACGCTGGTCGGCGTGCGCTGCATCGAGGGCGCGAGCTGGCAGACCTTCCTCAGCGCGGACGTCCGCGTCGAAGCCGTCACCTGGCAGGCGACGCACGCGTTGCGCGCCGGTGATCCGCTGGGCGCCGGCGACGTGCTGCCGGCGACCGCGATCCTGACCGTGTCCGACGTGGAAGCCGCGATGACGGCCGCGCGCGCGCCGGCGGCTTCGGCCGCGTCGTCGCAGTCGATGGCGTCGCTCGACGGCCGTTCCCCGGCGCCGCTCGGACGCATCGTCCTGCGGCCCGTCGCGAGCGGACGTGCGCTGACCGTGTCCGATCTGCGCGACGAAGGCCGCATCGGCCCCGGCGAGCCGGTCCGGGTGGTCTTTCGGGGCGACGGTTTTGCCGTATCGTCCGAAGGCCGCTCCGTCGGCGCTGCCGATCCGGGCGGCGCCATCGCGATCCGGCTCGCGAGCGGCGCCCTGGTCAACGGGACGCTGCGGGCCGATCATCTGGTCGAACTGAACCGCTGAAGGCGAAGCCCGATGCCCAGAACTCAAGTCTCCCGAGCGCCTGCCGATAGACCCTCTGTGCGAAAGACGCAGGCCGAATCGGTGCGCAATTCCCGTGCACCCACCGTTTTCAACACCGCAGAACCGGCTCCCGCCCTCCGGGGCAGCCAACAACCGAGGTCATCAACATGAAGATCAACGACGTCAACCGGGCGCCGCTGTCCACGGACTCCGCACCGACCAGCAAGGCGAGCGGCGGCGCTGCAGCGACGAAGACGACCAATGCGACGCCCGCCATCGGCAGCGTCAAGATCAGCGAGGCGTCCCGTTCGCTGCAGACGGCCGGCACCAGCCACGCCGAGGCACCGTTCGACGCCAAGCGCGTCAGTGCGATCAAGGACGCGATCCAGGCGGGAACCTTCAAGGTCAACCCGGAAGCGGTCGCGGACAAGGTCCTCAACAGCGCCAGCGAACTGCTGACCGGCAAGTCCTGATCGCGATGAACGCCGACCTCCCGACCGACGACGAGCGCACGCTGCTGCTGCGCTTCGAGCAGCTGCTGGTCCGCGAGGAGCAGTGCCTGGTCAAGCACGACGCGGTCGCGCTCGGTGCGGTGTCCGAGGAGCGCGAGCACCTCGCGCAGCGGATCATGGCCGTGGCGCACGCCCGCCGCTCGGCGAGCCCGGTCGACGAGCCCGAACTGGTGGCGATCTACCGCAGGCTGCGCCTGCGGCACGAGATCCAGGCCAAGGTCGTTCGCCGCTACGTCGAAACCAACGCCCTTGCCATCGGCGTGCTGGCGCAGGCCGCCGGCCAGACCAATCTGTACCAGGCGGACGGCCGCGTGCCGATGCAATACGGGACGAGCTGAGCGCTCGTTCCACCGGACCGGGCACCGCGCCAGGTTCCGGGGCGCCGCGAAAGGCGCCCTTCCCGTCTGCAACCCGTGAACAGCGAACGAAGCCGAAGCATCGCTCAGCGATCCGGACGCTGCGGACATCGGCGTCGCGGTGGCGCACGACAGCCGCATCCCGATCGGGCAGCGACGGCATCTGCGGCATCTCCTCCATCCGGCAACGGTCACGTCTGTCGAAACGCCGATGCAGCGGAACGCTTCGCGTGCCGGTCCAGCCGATCGACTAGCGAGCAGCGTCGGGAGAGGTCGAGGGCGTCGTCTCGTCCGGCTTGCCACCTTCCTTCGGTCGCGTGTCGTCGGCCGACAGCACGACGAGCGTCACGCGGCGATTGCGAGCACGACTCTTCGGGTCGGCATTGGCGGTCAGCGGCCGGAACTCCGCGTAACCCGCGATGCCGATGCGGCCGGGGGCGATGCCCTGGTCGATCAGGAAACGCCCGACCGACGCGGCACGCGCCGCCGACAGTTCCCAGTTCGAGCGGAACTCGCGCGTCGCGATGGGCACGTCGTCGCTGTGCCCCTCGATCTGCAGCGGCTCCACGAAGCCCGACAGAACCTGCGAGAGCGAACGCAGGGCCTCGAACGACTCGGGCTTGAGTTCCGCATGCGCCGGGTCGAACAGCACGGCGGCATTGATCTCGATCGCGATCCCCCGCGCGCCGCGCGTGACCTGGACCTGGCCGTCCCGCACCAGCGCCTGCAGGTGTTCGTCGACGCGGGCCGCGAGCTGCTGCATGTGCCGCACCCGATCGGCCTGCCGCGCGAGCTCGGCCCGATCCACGGGATCGATCGCGGGCTCGGGCGGCGTGAGCGGCTGCGGGGGGAGCGGAACCGGCGGCGCGGCGTCGACCGTCGTCTTCGGAGCGTCCGCCGCCGCGACGATCGCAGCAGGCGGCAACGGGGCCATGCTCGCGACGACCGGGGCCCCGCCGGGGCTGAAGGCCGTGGACAGTGCACCGCTCACGACCCGGTAGCGCCCTTCGTTGACCGACGACATCGCGTACATCACGACGAAGAACGCGAACAGCAGCGTGATGAAGTCCGCGTAAGAGACCATCCAGCGGTCGGTGGCGTGGTTGTGCAATGCCTTGTCGGCCTCGCGCTCGCCGCGGCGACGGCGACGGCCCTGCCGGGCGGACCGCCGCGGCGGTGCCGGCGGGGCTTCCGGTTCGGTCGACGGGAGATGCGGCAGCGGTGCGTTCATATCAGACCGGTACGAAGCCCTTGAGGCGCGCGCGGATCAGATGGGGATGCTCGCCGGCGGCGATACCAACCAGCGCCTCCTGCACCAGCTCGCGCATCAGCGACTCTTCGGCGACGACGTTGCGCAGCTTGCCGGCGATCGGCAGCAGCACGAGGTTCGCGAACACGAGGCCGTAGATCGTGGCCACGAATGCGACGGCGATGCCGGCCCCGAGCCGTGCCGGATCCGCGAGGTTCTCCATCACGTGGATCAGCCCGAGCACGGCGCCGATGATGCCGATGGTCGGTGCGTAGCCGCCGGCGGACTCCCACACGCGGACGGCGGCGCGCTGCGTCTCGTCGCGGGCGGCGAGCTCGACGTCCAGCGCATCGCGCAGCTGGTCGGGCGCGAAGCCGTCGACCACCATCTGCAGGCCCGCCTTCGTGAAGGGATCGCTGATCTGGCGCGCCCGGCCCTCGAGCGCGAATGCGCCGTCGCGCCGGGCGATCTGCGCCCACTCGACCAGGCGACCGATCAGGCGATTGGCGTCGCGCTGCGGCGGATACAGCGCCCAGCGGGCCATCCGCAAGGCCCGCGCGAACACGTCGGTCGGTGTCTGGACGAGCACCGCGCCGATGGTGCCGGCGATGACGATGATGAACGCCGTGCCCTGCAGCAGCGACTCGGCGTGGCCTCCGTCGATCCACTGCGCGCCGAAGATGCCGGCGACCGCGAGCAGCAACCCGAGCAGCGTGCCCGTATCGATCTTGCGCGGCAACTGTTCGGTGTCCATCGTCACTTCTTCTTGGCCTTGGCGCCCCAGTCCTTCAGGCCGACCCGCAGGCGCGACACCGCCTGGCTGTGCATCTGGCACACGCGCGACTCGGTGACGCCCAGCACCGCCGCGATTTCACGGAAGTTGAGCTCCTGCTCGTAGTACAGACCCATCATCAGTTTCTCGCGCTCGGGGAGCGTCGCGATCTGGTCGACGAGCGCGGTGCGAAAGCGCTTGTCGGCGAGCTTCGCGGACGGCTCGTCGCGCTCGTCGGGCAGGTTGCGCTCGAAGAAGGACTCGTCGTCGTCGCCCTGCAGCTCGTCGATGTGCACGAGCTGGCTGCCGCGCGCGTCGCTGAGCAGATGCTGATAGTCGGCCAGCGGCACGTTCATCTCGCGCGCGACCTCCGACTCGGTGGCCGCGCGTCTCTCGCGCTGCTGCACCTTCTGAATCGCGCTGTCGATGTCGCGCTGGGCCTTGCGGGCCGAGCGGGGGAGCCAGTCCGACTCGCGCAGCTCGTCGAGCATCGCGCCGCGGATGCGCTGCGCCGCGAAGGTCTCGAACTGGATGCCCTGCGCCTCGTCGAAACGCGAGGCCGCGTCGAGCAGGCCCATCATGCCGGCCTGCACGAGATCGTCGAGCTGCACGCTCGCGGGGAGCCTCGCGATCATGTGATGCGCGATGCGCTTGACCAGCGGCGTGTACTGCCGCACCAGCGAGTCTGACGCGACCAGGCCGGCCGCGTTGTAGGTCAGCGGTGCGCTGCGTTCATGCGACTGCTGCAGCATGGTGTACCTCGTCGATGGAAAGGGAAGAAGAAAGGGAATCGGGCTCGTCGTCGCTCACGCCGACGGACCGCGCTGCCACGACGGAAGGACCGCGGATCGTCGTGGTGGGACCGGTCCCGTGCGGACCGGCCAGCAGGACGGTTCCGCCGTCCTTGAGTTCGATGTCGAGAAACCGGCGCGCGGTATTGGCCAGGTTGGCGAACGCGACACCCGAAGGCGCCGCCTCGTCGAAACTCGGCACCACGACGTCGAAGTTCTCGACGCCGTGCTGCATCAGGGATTTCATCTCGGCGTAGGCCCCGCGCAGCGAGCCGGCCTGCTCCGACGCGACGATCACGACATGCGCGTCGCGTCCGAAGGCTTCCACCGCGCGCGCGGCCTGGGCCTCTTCGGCGTTGACGACGATCAGGTCGACCTGGGTCTCCTGCGAACCCGCATCGGCCAGCGCCTGCGTGATGCCGCTCGACAAGGCTTCGGACAGGCGCCCCTGCTCTTCGGGGCTCAGCGAACCGACGCGCGACAGCGCGCGGGCCGCGGGCAACAACAGCAGGTGCGGGGTCAGCGCGCGCAACACGTCGGCAAGCGTCTTGTCGCCGGCCAGCACGTGTGCGAGTTCGTAGCGGCACGCGAGGTCGCAGGCGGATGCCAACTGGCCGGCCGTGCCGTCGATCAGCACGGTCGCGCGGCCCCCGGCGGCGGCTTCGCGTGCGTAATGCACGGCGACCGCGGCCTTGCACGCATCGCCGCCCGCCACGATCAGCAGGGAAGGACGACGCCGCGCGAAGAGGCTGCGCAGACCGTCTGCCTGGTCAGGCACGGACGGCCCCTTGCGTCAGCAGCGCCGGGTCCAGCGCCCTCGCCCGTTCGGCCATCGCGTTCATCCAGACCGACTCGTCCTCGATGCGCAGCTCGAACGCCGGCTGCGCCACCGGTCGGTCCAGCGCGTGGCCGACCAGCGCCTCGACGTCGGGGCGCTCGAGATCCTCGGGCACCTTCTGGCCGGTCGACACGTAATGGATGCGCAGCCGATGACGGATCACGGCGTCGAGCACCGGCCCGAGCCGCGCGGTCTCGTCGGTCTTCGTGATCACGCAGCCGGCGAACTCGCGATCGGCGAACGTGGCGACGACGCGATCGATCGTCTCGGCGTCGGCGGTCGCGTTGAGCACGACGAGGCGCTTGGCCTTCGCGCCGCGCAGCATCGCGATCTGCTCGGCGACGCGCTCGTCGCGCTGGCTCAGCCCGGCGGTGTCGATGAGGACGAGCTTCTTGTCCTTCAGGTGCTCGATGGCGCTCGACAGCGAGGCCTGGTCGTGGATCGAATGCACGGCGACACCGAGGATCTTGCCGTAGATGCGCAACTGGTCCTGCGCGCCGATCCGGAAGCCGTCGGTCGTGATCAGCGCGAGCTGGTCGATGCCGTGCTTCATCGCGAAGCGCGCGGCGAGCTTGGCGACCGTGGTCGTCTTGCCGACGCCGGTGGGACCGACCAGCGCGTACACGCCCCCTTCGTTGATCAGCTCTTCCGCATCGGCGGCGACCGGCAGGTTGCGACGCAGGATCGACTGGGCCCACGCGTGCGCCTCGTCGTTCGAGTAGTCGTCGGGCAGGCGTTCCTGGATGTGGCGCGACAGCGCGGGCGAGAAGCCGGCGAGGATCAGGTCCTGCATCAGCTTCGTGCGCGCGGGCTGGCGACGCATCGCGTCGGTCCAGGTCAGCGTCGCGAGCTGTTCGCTCAGGGTCGCCTGCATCGCTCGGATCTCGCGGGTGACGTCGCGCGTGACATCGCGGACCACGTCGCGCGTCACGTCCTCGGCCACCGCCACGCTGACGTCGCGGGTCAGGTCGTTGATCACGTCGCGACCGAATTCGCGGCTGATCTCGCGGGTCACTTCCCGATGGACTTCGCGGGCGACGACGTCGTTGAGTTGCGCGACCGAGATCGCGGCTTCGGCCGGCACGATCACAGGCGTGGGGACGACGATCAACGCCACGGGTTCGGGCTCCACAGGGGCGGAGGCGACCGGCACGACCGGGACGATCGGGGCAGCCGGGACGACGGGCGCCACGGACGGCCGCGACATCGCCACGCTCTGGGGATTGAGCTTCATCACGAAGTCTTCGCGCTCGCTGCTGACCGATGCGAGCTCGTCGGCGAAGTTGGCGTAGGAGTCGACGGCTCTCGCGGCGGACGCGGAAGACATCGCCGCCATCCCCTGGGGCGCGAGGGCCGCCTGCTCCGGCTGGGCCTGCGTACGGCGGCTGAACAACGAACTCAGCCGCTTGCGGCCTGCCGTCGCCGAAGCGACCGGCTCGGTTGCCCCGTCGGGCGCGCGCTTGAGGCCGAGCTCGGTCGGCGTCGCCAGCGGCAGCGAGGTCGCGGTCATGCGACGGGTCAGCGCGTCGACGGCTTCCGGCGCGGCGGCGAGCACCTCGACCCGGCCGCCGTCGATGCTGCGATTGGCGAGGATGATGGCGTCGCCGCCGAGGGTGTCCTTGACCTGGCGGAGCGCGGCACGCGAGTTCTCGGCGACGAAGCGACGGATGTTCATGTTGCCGTTGCCGTTCGCGTTGGTTTCAGTGTTCATGCGCGTGCTCCCACGATGGTGTTGACCTTGACTGAACGATGGTCGGGAATCTCACCGACGGCGATGACCTTCAATTGCGGAATGGCTCTGCGCAGGAAGCGCGACAGCGGCGCCCGGAGGCGATCGGCCACCAGCAGCGCGGCGGGCAGCCCCTGCATCTCCTGCACGCGGACGGCACGCGCCGTCTCGTCGATCAGCGTCTGCGCCAGGTTCGGCTCGATGCCCGGCGTGCTGTCGCCACCGGCCTCGCCCGACACGTTGGCGGCCTGCAGCAGGACGTTCTCGAGGCCCGGATCCAGGCCGATGACCGACAGCTGCGACGCGTTGTCGTAGATCTGCTGGACGATGGCGCGACCGAGGGCGACCCGGACGGCCGACGTGAGCGTCGTGTGGTCCTGCGTGCGGGCGCCGTGATCGGCCAGCGTCTCGGCGATGGTCCGCAGGTCACGGATGGGCACCTGTTCGGCGAGCAGGTTCTGCAGCACCTTCTGGACCGTGCCGAGCGACAGCAGCTTCGGCGTCAGTTCCTCGACGAGCTTCGGCGACGACTTGGCCAGCACGTCGACCAGGTGCTGCGTCTCCTGGCGGCCGAGCAGGTCGGCGGCGTGGTTCTGCACGATGTGGTTCAGGTGCGTGGCGACGACCGTGCCCGCGTCGACGACCGTGTAGCCGTTGGCGATCGCGTGGTCGCGATGCGCCGACTCGATCCAGATCGCCGGCAGTCCGAAGGTCGGATCCTTGGTCGGCGTGCCGGGCAGCGCGGCAGCGACGTGGCCGGGGTTGATCGCCATCAGCATGCCGCTGTAGGCCTCGCCTTCGGCGGCGACGACGCCCTTCATCGTGATGCGGTAGCCGCTCGGGCGCAGCTCGAGGTTGTCGCGGATGTGGACGGCCGGCGGCAGGAAGCCGACTTCCTGCGCGAACTTGCGGCGCAGCGACTTGATGCGCTTGAGCAGTTCGCCGTCCTGCGACGCGTCGACCAGCGGCACGAGGCGGTAGCCCACTTCCAGGCCGAGCGTGTCGACGGTCGAGACGTCGTCCCAGCTCGCCTCGAGCGACTGCGACGGCGCGGCGGGCACGACGGTCGCGCTGATGGTTTCCTTTTTCGAGACGGCCTTCTTGCCGAAGTAGCCGAGCGCGCCGGCGCCGAGCGCCAGCGACAGGAACGAGAAGTGCGGCATGCCGGGGATGATCCCGATCATGCCGAGCACCACGGCCGTGACGTACAGCGCGTTGGTGTTGCGGAACAGCTGGGCGACGACCTGGTGGCCCAGGTTCTCGCCGCGACCGACGCGCGACACGATCATGCCGGCCGCCATCGAGATGATCAGCGACGGGATCTGCGCGACGAGGCCGTCGCCGATCGCCAGCAGCGTGTAGGTCTTGCCGGCCTCGGCGAAGCTCAGGTCGTGCTGCATCACGCCGACGATGATGCCGCCGAGCATGTTGATGAACAGGATCATGATCCCGGCGATCGCATCGCCGCGGACGTACTTCGACGCACCGTCCATCGAGCCGTAGAAGTCGGCTTCGTCGGCGATCTCGGCGCGCCGCTTGCGGGCCACGTCCTCGGCGATCAGGCCGGCGTTGAGGTCGGCGTCGATGGCCATCTGCTTGCCGGGCATCGCGTCGAGCGCGAAGCGCGCCGACACTTCGGCGATGCGGCCCGCGCCCTTCGTGATCACGACGAAGTTGATCACGACCAGGATCGCGAACACGACGATGCCGACCGCGAAGTTGCCGCCGACGAGGAAGTGGCCGAAGGCCTCGATCACCTTGCCGGCCGCATCGGGTCCGGTGTGGCCGTTGATCAGCACGACGCGGGTCGACGCGACGTTGAGCGACAGTCGCAGCAAGGTGGTGAGCAGCAGCGCCGTCGGGAACACGGAGAACTCGAGCGGCTTCTCGATGTGCATCGAGGCGAGCAGCACCAGCATCGCGATCGCGATGTTGAACGTGAAGAACAGATCGAGCAGCAGCGGCGGCAGCGGCAGGATCAGCATCGTCAGAATCAGCACGACCAGGATCGGACCCGCGAGGTCGGTCGCGAGGCGCGGCGTGAGCCACGGCAGCGCGCGCGTGAGCGCGTTGCCCGAACCGGCTTGCAGCGTGGCGGTGGTCATGCGTCCTCTTCCGTTTCAGCGGGCACGAAGTCCAGGTCGGCCGGGACCGGCAGGCCGACCGGCGCGCTCGGATAGGCGCCGCCCTGGGTGCGGTAGCGCTTGAGCTGGAACACGTAGGCCATCACCAGCGCGACGGCTTCGTAGAGCGCGATCGGGATCTCGCGACCCAGATCGGTGTGCTTGTAGAGCGCCCGGGCGAGCGGCGGCGCCTCGAGGATCGGAATGCCGTGCTCGCCGGCGATCTCGCGGATGCGCAGCGCGGTGAGCGCTGAACCCTTGGCGAGGACCTTCGGGGCGCGCATGGAGGCGTTGTAGGCGATCGCCACCGAGTAGTGCGACGGGTTGACGACGATCACGTCGGCCTTCGGCACCTCGGCCATCATGCGGCGCGTCGCGATCTGGCGCTGCATGCTGCGGATGCGGGCCTTCTGGGCGGGATCGCCTTCGCTCTCGCGGGCTTCGTCGCGCAGTTCCTGCTTGGTCATCTTCAGCGACTTGTGATGACGCCAGAGCTGCACCGGTGCGTCGAGGCCCGCGATGATCGCGAGGCCGGCCGTCAGCAGCAGGAAGTCCTTGACCATCAGCTGGCCGAGCGTCGTCATGGCGGCGCCGAGCGACATCGCGCCGATGCCGGCGAACGCGTCGCGATCCTTCCACAGGATCCAGCCGCCGATCGCGCCGAGCAGGCCCGACTTGACGATCGCCTTGACGAGTTCCGCGAGGCCTTCGGTCGACCAGGTGCGCTTGAGACCCTTGACCGGCGACAGGCGCGACAGGTCGAGCGTGAACGGCTTGCTCGAGAAGATGAAGCCGCCGAGCAGGGCGGAGCCGGCGATCACCGCGCCCGCGATCAGCAGCAGGATCGGCAGGATCGCGATCAGCGCGTCGCTGGCGAAGGTCGCGAGCCGCTCGCCCAGCGCCAGCGGGTCGAACGCGTCGCGACGGGTCAGGTCCAGGCTGTGGTGTAGTGCGATCGTGGTGTGCGACACCCACTGGCCGCCCAGCGCCGAGAAGCCGATGCCGCTGGCGAACAGCGCGAGGAATGTCACCAGTTCACGGGAGCGCGCGACCTGGCCTTCCTCGCGGGCCTTCTCGAGGCGCCGGGGCGAGGGGGATTCGGTCTTTTCGAGGTCGCTGCCGTCGGACATGGAATGACTACCTTCTGGGATTGACGCGATGATGAGCGTCGAGGCCAGAGATCCATGCCGCGAATAGAGCGGAATTCGGTGCTTACTTCAGGGGGTACGGCGTGCCAGAGACGGGCTCCCGGGCCCGTGCCGGCGGGGTCAGTGCGGGTGTCGCGAAGGGCCGAGCGTCCAGGACAGCGACCGGGATCCCACGATGAGCAGGATGAGCAGCATCAGGCAACCGCTCGTCGCCGCCCAGAAGAACCAGGCTTTCATGCGATCACCTCTTTTCGGTCGTGGTCGCGGCCAGCGCTTCGACGATCGCCGGCTTGTCGGTCGCGGCGATCGGCTCGCCCGCCTTGAGCGGGGTTCCGGTCGCGGCCGCCAGGTCTCCCGCCGAGACCGGCGCGGCCTCGCTGGTCTGCACGTCGACCCCGTCGCGGTCGATCCGCTCCTGCGTCACCTTGTTCAGCACCAGGACCGTGACGCGACGGTTCGACGCGTCGAGCGGTGCCTCCGGCTTGGCGGGAACGGCCGACCCCAGGCCGACGACGCGGATGATGCGGTTGTCGGCCAGTCCTCCGGCCACCAGCTCGCGCCGGGTCGCGTTCGCGCGGTCGGACGACAGTTCCCAGTTGCTGTAGCTCTTGTCGCCGAACGCGTAGCTGGACGCATCGGTGTGGCCGGCCAGGGCGATGCGCTGATCGATGCCGTTGAGCGTCGTCGACAGCTCGCGCAGGATGTCCTTCGCGTACGGCTTGAGCTGCGAGCTGCCGCTGTCGAACATCGGCCGGTTCTTCTCGTCGACGATCTGGATGCGCAGGCCTTCGCTGGTCACGTCGAGCAGGAGCTGGTTGCGGTAGGGCGCGAGCTTGGGGTTGCTGGCGATCAGGTCCTCGACCCTCTGCTTGAGACCCTTCAGGAATTCCTTCTCGCGGCGCGCGCGTTCGGCCTCGGCCGCCTTGATGTCGACGACGGTCTGCTTGCCGACCCGCTCCCCGTTCTTAACCTGGCCGGTCGAGCGCGTCAGCGATTCGCCGCCGCCCTTGATGATGTGCGAGCTGTCGCCGCTGCCCGAGCCGCCCTGCAGCGCCACCTTGAGCGGCGTCTGGAAGTATTCGGAGATGCCCTTCAGGTCGCCTTTGGCCGTCGAGCCGAGCAGCCACATGAGCAGGAAGAAGGCCATCATCGCCGTCACGAAGTCGGCGTACGCGATCTTCCACGCGCCGCCGTGATGGCCGCCCGCGACCTTCTTGATCTTCTTGACCTGGATGACCTGCTTCTCGCCGCCGTCCGGCATGTTCTGCTCCTCGTCCTATCGCGTCACGAGGGGATCAGGCCTTGGCCTTGGCGGCCGCCTTGACGTGATCCTCGAGCTCCTGGAACGACGGACGCTCGGACGAGAACAGCACCTTGCGGCCGAACTCGACCGCGGTCGTCGGCGGATAGCCGTTGAGCGAGGCGAGCAGCGTGACCTTGACGGTCTGGAAGATCTTGGTGGATTCGGCGGCGGTCTGGCCCAGGATGCTCGCCAGCGGTGCCGCGAAGCCGTAGGCCAGCAGGATCCCGAGGAAGGTGCCGACCAGCGCGTGGGCGATCAGCATGCCGAGCTCGGACGGCGGCGCGCCGACCGATTCCATCGTGTGGACCACGCCCATCACCGCGGCGACGATGCCGAACGCCGGCAGGCCGTCGCCGATCTTGGTGACGCAGTGCGACGGGACCTCGGCCTCGTGGTGGTGGGTCTCGATCTCGTTGTCCATCAAGTTCTCGATCTCGAACGCGTTCAGGTTGCCGCTGACCATGATGCGCAGGTAGTCGGTGATGAACTCGATGAGGTGATGGTCCGCGAGGATCTTCGGGTACTTGCCGAACAGCGCGCTCTCGTTGGGCGCCTCGATGTCGCGCTCGACCGACATCAGGCCTTCCTTTCGCGTCTTCGACAGGATCTCGTAGAGCAGCGCCATCAGCTCCATGTAGACGGCCTTGTTGTACTTCGAGCCCTTCAGCGTGCCGGGCAGCGCAGCGAACGTGGCCTTGATGTCCTTCACCGGGTTGCCGGCGACGAACACGCCGACCGCGGCGCCGCCGATCATCAGCAGCTCGAGCGGCTGGAACAGGGCACCGAGGTGTCCTCCGGCCATGGCGAAACCGCCGAAGACGGATCCGACGAGGATCAACGTACCGATGATGGCAAACATGCGCGGTGCTCTTTAAGGGACCCGGATCGGGTCGGCTGGCGGGCGCCGCGCGAGGTGACTTGCTGCAGGAGCGGGGCGCGGAAGATTGCAAGGAATGTCGGCTGCAAGGACGGAATCTTTAGGCGCGCAGCCCGCCGTAGCGCAAGCGCGCAACAGTCGGTTCGAGGCCTGCGTCCGGACCGCGGATCGCCGGTGGTGCCCGGTAAACATGGCTAGACTCGCGCGTTCGACGGAGGATGTTGATGAATCGACGTCAGGCTCTTCACTGCATCGCCGCGGCCGCTGCTGCCGCCACCCTCCCGGCCGTCGCGTCGCCGGCTCTGCCAACCGTCGCCGTCGCGAAAGTGGCTTCTTGCGATTGCTGCACCGGCTGGGTCGACCACATGAAGGCGGCCGGATTTCCGGTCACCGTCCGCACGGTCGACGACACGACGGCCGTGCGCAAGCGGCTGGGCATTCCCGACCGTTACGGCAGCTGCCACACCGCGGCCGTGGGTGGGTACGCGCTCGAAGGGCACGTGCCGGCAGACGAGGTCAAACGGCTGCTCGCCACGAAACCGAAGGCGATCGGTCTTGCAGTGCCGAGCATGCCGCCCGGCTCGCCCGGCATGGAGGTCGGCGACCGCCACGACCCGTTCGACGTGTTCCTGATCGACCGCTCGGGGCACGCGTCGGTCTTCGCGCGCTATCCGAAGACCACGGCTTAGGTCCGCCGGGCTGCCGCCGGCTCGGTGGCCCAGATAAAAAAAGGGCGTCCGCAGACGCCCTTCCCTTGAAGCCCGCCGGTGAGGCTCAGCCGGCTTCTGCTGCCCGGGCCCGCGTCTTTCCCGCCCGCGACGGCACGTTGCACAATCCGCAGACGAAGTGCTCGTTCAGGTCGTCGCGATGCGTGACGAAATGGCCGCCGCATTCGGCGCAGGGCGTCGTGCCGAGCATGCCGCTGTCGACGTAGCGCACGAGGATCCAGGCCCGCGTGATCGACAGCTTGTCTTCCAGGTGGAAGGCCTTGGTCTGCTCGAGGTACAGGCGGTAGGCACGCACCAGCGCCTCGGCGCGCTCGAGCTTGCAGTGAGACGTGAGGTGCTTGTAGCTGCCCAGGAACAGCGACGCGTGGATGTTTGGCTGCCAGGTCAGGAACCAGTCCGTCGAGAACGGCAGCATGCCCTTCGGCGGCGATTCGCCGTTGATTTCCTTGTAGAGCCGCAGCAGTCGCTCGCGGGAGATCGTGGTCTCGGACTCCAGCACCTGCAGGCGGGCGCCCATGCGGGCGAGTTCGCTCGCCAGCTTGATCTGCGTGGCCTCGCCGAGAACCGACTTGAACTTGGTGCTCTTGGTCGGGCCGCTCACTGCACCGTCTCCAGGGAACGCGAGCCCATCAGGATGGCGGCGTGGACGCTGCTCATGCCCGTCTCGCGGTCCGACGAATGGCTGGTGATCAGGTCCCACAGCGTGCGATCGTCGAAGCGCAGGCGGCACATCAGCATGTTCGACGACGCGATCTTCAGGAGCTGGCCCGACGAAAGCGACCCGATCATGTCGGCCAGGTCGGTATCGATCCCGAGGCGGTAAGTGGCTTCCGCCTTGTCTTCCACGATCATCTGGCGCGCCAGCATCAGATAGGACAGGTTGGCTTCGCGGACTTCCGACAGAAGATTCTCGAATTTCATGGTGGCGCTCCGGTCTTTCGGGTGGCTCGTTGGAATGACCGCAGTGTGCCGACCCGGAATAAATCGCAACAGTGGCGCTCTGCCCTCCGTGCCGCAGGAAGCCACACACGTCGTCGTGTCGGAAGTTTTCCGACGCGCGCGCAAAAAAGCTTGTCGCTTCAACGATCGGATGGCCGCTCCGGACCCGGCCGACGATTCCCCGACCCGTCCTCTTTCGCACCCGTCGGCTCAGGAAAACGACGCTGCTGCCGAAACCTCCGCTCGATTTGTTGCAACCGGGCGACGCTCCCTGGGCCACCCCGCTGCGGCCGCCGTGCACTCGGCTACCATGCACTCTCCGTTGCAGAGGGGGGTCACGGCCCGAACGCTGCCGACGTCGACGCTCCGCCCCGACCCCACCCGACCTCGATGCCCCGCTCGCTGTTCCGCAAGGAAGCCATTGACGCGCAACGCGAGAAGTTTCTCGGCGAGGCCAGCGTCGCGCAACCGGTCAGGATGTGGGTCTACACCGCCACCGCCTGCGCCATCGCGCTGCTCGCGATCGCCGTCGCCGTGTGGGGCCAGTACACGCGTCGCGAACGCGTGCAGGGCTACCTGGCCAGCGCGGTGGGCGCTGCCGACGTGCGCATGCCCGATGCCGGCACGCTGTCGGAGATCCTCGTCAAGGAAGGCGACGCCGTCGCCGCCGGCACGGTCCTCGCGCGCCTGACCTTCGATCGCTCCGGGACCAACGACGCCAGCGGCAACGAGACCGTGGTGCGCGAGATGGACAAGCGCGTCGCGCTGCTCACGGAAAAGCGCCAGCAGACCGAGCGTCTCGCGCAGCAGGACGTCGACCAGCTGAAGAAGCGCATCGGCAACCTGCAGGGCGAGGTCCGCGAGGTGGAGGGCGAGAGCACGCTGCAGAACCAGCGGCTGGGCCAGTCGCGCCAGCTGCTCGCCAAGTGGCTCGACCTGCAGAAGGAAGGCTACGCGAACGACTACTACCTCCTGAAGTACCAGAGCGAAGTGAAGGACCAGGAGATCAAGGTGCAGACCCTGCAGCGGCAGCGCGCGGCCATCGCGAAGGACCTCGGGGCCGCGCAGTCCGAACTGCCATCGTTGGTGATCCGCGGGCAGTCGCAGGTCGAGGCGGTCAAGCAGGAGGAGAGCGAGCTCGCCCAGAAGATCGCGCAGCAGAACGTCCAGCACGAGCAGGACGTCAAGCGCGACATGGTCGTCACCGCACCGATCGACGGGACGGTGACCAACATCGGGCCGGCGCGGGGACAGACGGTCGCGGCGGACTCGCGCTTCGCGACGCTGCTGCCGAAGAACAGCCCGCTGCACGCCGAGCTGCTGGTGCCCACGCGGGCGATCGGCTTCGTCAAGCCGGGCCAGGCAGTGCTGATGCGCTACGAGGCGTTTCCGTACGAACGCTTCGGCCAGTATTCGGGGAAAGTGGAGAGTATCGGCAGGGACGTGTGGACCCAGGGCGCGTCGGTCGGCCCGCTGTCGGTCCGCGAACCGGTGTACCGCATCGTCGTCGACCTCGATCGCCAGGACATCTCGGCCAACGAGCAGAGCTTCCCGCTGCGCGCCGGCATGGTCGTCAGCGCCGACCTGCTGCTGGAGCAGCGCAGCCTGCTCGAGTGGCTGTTCCAGCCCGTGATCCAGCTTCGCCGGCGCATGAGCACCACCACCGCTTCATGATCTTCGGTCGTCGCGTTCCCGTCATCCTGCAGTCCGAAGCGCCCGAGTGCGGCATCGCCTGCGTGGCGATGATCGCCACCTATCACGGCTTCATGACCGACCTGGTCGCGATGCGCCAGCGCATGTCGGTGTCGATGAAGGGCACGACGCTCAAGACGATCGCGCAGATCGCCGAGACGATGAAGATGTCGGCGCGCGGTGTGCAGGTGTCGCTCGACGCGCTCAACAAGATCAAGCTGCCGGCCATCCTGCACTGGGACATGAACCACTTCGTCGTGCTGACGAAGGTGTCCGGTTCGGGCGCGAAGCAGACCATCACCGTCCACGACCCGGCGCGCGGCAAGCGTGTGCTCAACCGCCACGACACGTCACGCCACTTCACCGGCGTCGCGATGGAGATGCTGCCCACGCCGGGCTTCCGCGAGGTCGAGGAGCGCGAGCGCATCAGCTCGTGGCAGCTGCTGTCGGCGTCGTCGGGCTACAAGTCGACCATCGCGCAGATCTTTCTGCTGTCGCTCGCGCTCGAGGTCTTCGCGATCGCAACGCCGTTCTTCCTGCAGCTGGTGATCGACCGCGTGCTGGTGGGGCGCGACGTCGACTTCCTGGCCGTGCTCGGCGTCGCGTTCGCGGTGCTGGTGGTGGTGCAGGCCACGGTCACCGCGCTGCGGGCGTGGGTCGGCGTCTACCTGTCTACGCAGATCAACATGCGGATGCTCGCGGACCTCTTCTCGCAGCTCATCCGCCTGCCGCTCGCGTGGTTCGAGAAGCGCAACATCGGCGACATCATCTCGCGCTTTCGCAGCATCGACGCGATCCAGCGCACGCTCACGACGACCTTCGTCGAGGCCATCGTCGACGGGCTGATGGTGGCCGTGACGCTCGCCGTGATGTTCTTCTACAGCGTGCCGCTGACCGGCATCGTGCTGGCGGCCGCCCTGCTCTACGGCCTCACGCGCACGCTGGTCTACTACCCGCAGCGCCGTGCCACCGACGAGCAGCTCGCGCACGAGGCCAAGTCGGGCTCGCACTTCATCGAGACGCTGCGCGGGATGATGGCGATCAAGCTCAACATGCGCGAGCAGGAGCGCCGCGCGGGCTACCAGAACCTGGTGGTGGATCACGTCAACGCGGGCGTGCGCGTGCAGCAGATCGCGATCGTCCACCGCGCGGCCAACGGCCTGATCTTCGGTCTCGAGAACGTCGCCGTGATCTGGCTCGGCGCGCACACCGTGATGAACGGCGACCTCACGGTCGGCATGCTGTTCGCGTTCCTCACGTTCAAGCTGCTGTTCCTCACGCGCATCAACCTGCTGATCGAGAAGGTGATCGAGTTCCGCATGCTCGACCTGCACGCCGAGCGCATCGCCGACATCGCGCTGACCGAGCCCGAGGCGATCGGCAGCGCGCGACGCGTGCTGTCCGACAGCGAGCCGCTGACCGTGCGGGCCGACCAGGTCGGCTACTCGTACGGCAGCGAAGGCTTCGTGTTCCGCCACATCGACATGGACGTGCGGGTCGGCGAGACCGTGGCGCTGGTTGGGCCGTCGGGCTGCGGAAAGACGACGCTGATCAAGGTGCTGACCGGCCTGCTGCCGGCGAGCGAAGGCACGCTCTACGTCGGCGGCCACGACCTCAACGACCTCGACCTGGGTAGCTACCGCGCGCGCATCGGCGTGGTGATGCAGGACGACCAGCTGTTCATCGGGACGATCGAGGACAACATCAGCTTCTTCGATCCGACGCACGACGCGGCACGTGCACGCGAATGCGCACGGGTCGCCGGTCTCGACGTCGACATCATGGCGATGCCGATGCAGTACAACACCATCGTCGGCAGCCTCGGCGTGGCGCTGTCGGGCGGCCAGAAGCAACGGCTGCTGCTGGCGCGCGCGCTGTATCGCCAGCCGGAGATCCTGTTCCTCGACGAGGCCTTCGACCAGCTCGACCTCGACCGCGAGTACGAGATCACCGACCGGCTGGTGCAGCTCGGGCTCGGCGTGGTGATCGTGAGCCACCGGCCGGACACGGTACGGCGGGTGGATCGGGTGATCGACATCGGGCCGAACCGGGGCTTCTGACTCAGTCCCTGGCGAAGTACCCCACGTTCGCCCGTAGATCGACACGCGCAACCACCGTCGCGAACGCTCTCGGGTCGAGGTCGACGACCGGGCCGGCCGGCGGGCTGTTATTCACGGTGCTAGCCGTGCAGACCGTGCGACAGGTCGCGCTCCACGTCCGCCACGTTCTCCAGACCGACCGCGACACGCAGCATGCCGTCACCGATGCCAGCCGCAGCACGCGCCTGCGGCGTGAGGCGTCCGTGCGTCGTCGTCGCCGGATGCGTGATCGTGCTGCGCGTGTCGCCGAGGTTCGCGGTGATCGAGATCAGCGTGCAGCCGTCGACGATGCGCCAGGCCGTCTCGCGGTCGGCGACCTCGAAGCTGACCACCGCACCGCCGGCGCTCTGCTGCCTGCGGACGAGATCGGCCTGCGGATGGCTCTCGAGCCCCGGATACAGCACGCGCGACACGCCCGGCTGGGCTTCCAGCCAGTGCGCGAGCGCCAGTGCGTTGGCCGACTGCTTCTCCATCCGCAGCGACAGCGTCTCGAGCCCCTTGAGCAGCACCCACGCGTTGAACGGCGACAGCGACGGTCCCGACGTGCGCAGCACCGGCATCAGCTTGTCGCGGACCACGTCTGTCTTGCCGAGCACGGCGCCGCCCATCACGCGGCCCTGGCCGTCGAGGAACTTGGTGGCCGAATGGATCACGAGGTCGGCGCCGAGCGCGATCGGGCGCTGCAGCGCCGGCGTGCAGAAGCAGTTGTCGACGACCAGCAGCGCGCCGCGCGACGACGCGACGGCCTTGAGCGCGGCGATGTCGGCGATCTCCGCAGTGGGATTGGACGGCGTCTCGACGTACAGCAGCTTCGTGTTGTCGCGCATCGCGGCGGCCCAGGCCGCGGGATCGGTCGGGTCCACGTAGGTGGTCTCGATGCCGAAGCGCGTGAGGATCGTGCTGAAGAGCTGCACCGTCGCGCCGAAGATGCTGCGCGACGCGAGGACGTGGTCGCCTGCGTTCAGCAGGCCGATGCAGGTCGTGAAGATCGCGCTCATGCCCGAAGACGTCGCGATGCAGGCCTCGGCGTCCTCGAGCGCGGCCAGGCGGTCCTGGAACATCGCCACCGTGGGGTTCGAGAAGCGCGAGTAGACGAAATGGTCGCCGCTGTTGGCGAAGCGCTCGGCCGCCTGCGCCGCGTTGTCGAACACGAAGCTCGACGTGAGGAACAGCGCCTCGGCGTGCTCGCCGAACCCCGTGCGCCGCGTTCCCGCGCGGACGGCGCGCGTGTCGAAATCCCAGTCCTCGTTCATGTGCCGCTGCCTTCGACGAAATGAAAAACCCGCTTCTCGACTGCTGAAGCGGGTTGCGTCGGACGCCGGAAAGGCACGACGAAGCTCACTTTAGCGGCACTTGTTTTCAGGGTCGGAGAACCATCGACCCCTCTGCGCCCGCAAGCGGTTCAACTCGGCGCGACAGTGGATTGTCCCTGCTTGGTCGGCGCGACGTCAAGTCGACGCGACAGGATCTGGTCGCATGGATCGCCGTCCAGTGCGACATCGTCTGATACTGCCGCGGCGACGCCCCCCTTATAAAAGGGCGATGAATCTCCACCATCTACCGCACCTTCACGTCCGCCTGCACATCGCCGACGTCTGGCCGCTGATCAAGAAGTCGGTCAGCTCCTGGTCGGACGACTACGCGCCGAGCATGGGCGCCGCCCTCGCCTACTACACGATCTTCTCGATCGCGCCGCTGCTGCTGATCGTCATCTCGATCGCGGGGCTGATCTACGGCGAGGATGCGGCGCGCGGCGCGATCTTCACGCAGATCAGCGGACTGGTCGGCGCCGAAGGGGCGACTGCCATCCAGGGCCTGCTGAAGAGCGTCAACAAGCCGAGCGAGAGCATCTTCGCGACCGTCGTGGGCGTGTTCACGCTGCTGCTCGGGGCGACCACCGTCTTCGGCGAACTGCAGGACGCGCTGAACCGCATCTGGCGGGCCCCGGCGCTGGTCGAGCAGGGCGGACTGTGGAAGCTCCTGCGCCGCCGCCTGCTGGCGTTCGGCATGATCCTCACGATCGGCTTCCTGCTGATCGTGTCGCTGCTGCTGAGCGCGCTGCTCGCGGCGTTCAGCAACTGGTTCGGCCCGAGCTTCGTCGGCTGGGAGGTCCTGCTGCACGTCGTCAACTTCGCCATCAGCTTCGGCGTCACGACCGTGCTGTTCGCGATGATCTACAAGATCATGCCGCGCGTGAACATCGCGTGGCGCGACGTGTGGCTCGGGGCGGCCGTGACGTCGCTGCTGTTCTCGGTCGGCAAGTTCCTCATCGGCCTGTACCTGGGCAAGAGCAGTGTGGCGTCGGGCTTCGGCGCGGCCGGCTCGCTCGCGGTCCTGCTGGTGTGGGTGTACTACTCGACCCAGGTCTTCCTGATGGGTGCGGAGTTCACGTGGGTCTACGCGAACATGTACGGCACGCGCCGCGGCAAGGACGAGTTGGCGGACGAGCCTCCGCCGGTGCCCGCGCGTTCGGCCGACGACGGCGGCCACGACGTCATCAGCCCCTCGGCGGCGCGCTGACTGATCAGCTGTCCGCGAGATTCAGGTTCAGTTGCGAGCGCGATTCGCCGTCCACCGCGACCGGCGGATAGAGCCGCGCATTTTCCAGGCGATCGAGGTACTCGGGCGTGACGTCGCCGGTGATGTAGTCGCCGTCGAAGCACGACGCCTCGAAGCGCGCGATCCGCGAGCCAGGCTCGTTGATCGCCTTCTTCATCTCGTCGATGTCCTGGTAGACCAGCACGTCGGCGCCGATCGCCACGCGGATCTGCTCGTCGTCGCGACCGCTCGCGATGAGCTCGTTGCGCGTCGGCATGTCGATGCCGTACACGTTCGGGAAGCGCACCGGCGGCGCGGCCGACGCGAAGATCACCTTGTTCGCGCCCGACTCGCGGGCCATCTCCACGATCTGGTTGCTGGTCGTGCCGCGCACGATCGAGTCGTCGACGATCAGGACGTTCTTGCCCTTGAACTCGACGCCGATCGGATTGAGCTTCTGGCGCACCGACTTCTTGCGCACGCCCTGGCCCGGCATGATGAAGGTGCGACCGACGTAGCGGTTCTTGATGAACCCTTCGCGATACTCGAGTCCGAGGCGCAGTGCCATCTGCATCGCGGCGGGGCGGCTCGAGTCGGGGATCGGCATCACGACGTCGATGTCGCCGAGCGTCATCTCGCGACGCACCTTCGCGGCGAGCGTCTCGCCCATCCGCAGCCGCGCCGCGTAGACCGAGATGCCGTCCATCACCGAGTCGGGCCGCGCGAGGTAGACGTACTCGAAGATGCAGGGGTTGAGCGTCGGGTTCTCGGCGCACTGACGGGTGTGCAGCACGCCTTCCATGTCGATGAAGATCGCCTCGCCGGGCGCGACGTCGCGCACCAGCCGGTAGCCCATCCCCTGCAGCGCCACCGATTCGGACGCGACGAGGTACTCGGGGCCCGCATCGGTGTCGATCTGGCCGAGCACCAGCGGACGGATCCCGAACGGATCGCGGAACGCGAGGACGCCGTAGCCGGCGATCTGCGCGACCACCGCGTAAGAGCCGCGCACGCGGCGATGCAGGCCGCCGACCGCGTTGAACACCGCCGACGGATCGAGCGAGTAGCCGGCCGTAGCCTTCTGCAGCTCGTGAGCCAGGACGTTGAGCAGCACCTCGGAATCGGACTCGGTGTTGATGTGCCGCCGGTCGATGCGGAACATCTCGTCCTTCAACTGCTCCCAGTTCGTCAGGTTGCCGTTGTGTGCGAGCGTGATGCCGAACGGCGCGTTGACATAGAAAGGCTGCGCTTCCTGCGCATTGACCGCGGAGCCGGCAGTCGGATAGCGCACCTGCGCGATGCCCGCATTGCCCGCGAGATCGCGCATGTTGCGCGTGCGGAAGACGTCGCGGACCAGGCCCGAGCCCTTGTGCATCGCGAAGTTCTTGCCCAGGCCGGTCGAGATGCCGGCAGCGTCCTGCCCGCGATGCTGGAGCAGCAGCAGCGAGTCGTACAACAACTGGTTGACCGGGCCGTTCGAGACGGCACCGACGATTCCGCACATGGTTCAGGTCCCGGGCCGCATGGGCCGATCGACAATGGACATCTAGAAATTCACGCGACGCGCCCAGTCATCGGGCAGCCACGGCTTGAAGGTTCGTACCGCACTCTCCGCGAGTCCGGAAAGCAGTGCGTCGCGCCACACCGGCTGCTTCGGCAGGTCGGTCAGTCCGGCGAGGATCACGAGCGTCATCACGATCAGCACGCCGCGCCCGAAGCCGAAGAGCCCGCCGAGCCCGCGGTCGACGATCTTCAGGCCCGAGGCAGTGATGATATGGGCGATCGCGAGATTCACCAGCCAGGCCAGCAGCAGCGTGCCGACGAAGAGGATGCCGAATCCTGCGACCAGCCGCAGCGTGCCCTCCGGTACCGCGCCCGGCAGCAGCGCCGCCATCTCCGCGCCGTAGCGGTTCGCGATCACGAACGCCGCGAGCCACGCGCCGAGCGAAAGCACCTCGCGGACCAGGCCGCGCAGCAGGCTGATGACGACCGAGGCGACGAGGATCGTCAGCGTCACGTAGTCGAACGCGGTCATCGCCTGCGGGGTCGTGCGGATCGTTCATGCGCCGTCCGGAGCGGTCGGACGCCGGTCACCGTGCGCGATCACAGCGGAACCACGGAGCCATCGAGCTTCATCGTCTTGAGCTTCTGCTTCGCGCGATCGGCCGCGTCGCGCGACGCGAAAGGCCCGAGACGGACGCGCGTGCGCACGCCCTGCGCGGTGGACACCGACTCGACGTACGACTTGAGCCCGTTGCCGGTGAGTTGATCGCGCAACCCCTTGGCCCGGTCGGGCGACGTAAACGCCGCGATCTGCACGGCGTATTGCCGGGTGTCGCCCGCTGCAGGCGCCGCGGATTCGTCCTTGCCCTCGAGGGCGGCGACCGCGCGAGGGTCGTCGGCAGGCTTGGCCGTCGCGACGGGCGGCGGCACGGCTTTGGGCTTTTCTGCGGACTTTTCTGCGGGCTTGTCAGCGGGTTTCTCGGCAGGCTTGTCCGCAGGCTTCGGAGCGGGCTTTTCAACGGGCTTCTCGACGGCGGCCGGAGGCGCCGCCGCGACGACCGGCTTCTCGGGCATCAGCTCCGGTGCGGCCGCCGCGGTGTCCGGGACAGCGGGCGCCTCGGCGGCGGGCGCCGCGGCCGACGGCTTCACGGGCAGGTCGCTGGACGGTCGCAGCGGCGTCCGGGCCGGATCGGGGACGCCGCGGCGTCCCTCGAACGGCGCGTCGCGATCGGGGATCTGCAGCCCGATGTCGTCGCTCGGCGAAACGGGCGTGCGATCGAACAGCATCGGCACGAATACGATCGCGGCCAGCGCCAGCGCGACCGCGCCGATCAGCCGCCGGCGCGCGCGGGTCTTCGAGGCCTGCGCCGGGTCGAGCGGCGCGCCGGCGTCGAAGTCGGTACTGCCCGAAGCGGACTGCGTCGCGCGCGGCTTGCGGGTGTTGCGCGGGGAGCGCCTCAGCGCCTCGAACGGCACGTCGTCGGCCGGCAGCGCGTCGGCCGCGTCCTTGTTCCGCGAGAAAAGACCCATGTCTATGAGGACCCTAGAGTGTCCTGTCGAAGCGCGCCGTGGAAGGGCGCTTCGTTGGTCGGCCAGAGGAGTGGTGTCGACGCTTGGCGGAATTCAGGTCGGGCCCCGCGCCTTCATCACGCCGGCGACCGTGTGGAACGATCCGAAGGCCACAATTCTATCATCGGGCCCCGCCGATTCCATGGCCGCAGCCCACGCGGCGGCGGGTCCGTCGAAGAGCCGGACCTCGGCATCGGCGACGCTCTCGGACGGCGGCCGCGAGGTGCGGGCGAAGTCCAGCACGCTCGCGATCTGCTCGGCCGTCGCGGCCCGCGGCATCGGCAACCCGCACAGGAACCAGCGGTCGACCCGGCCCTGCATCGCGGCGACGATCCCTTCGATGTCCTTGTCGCGCATCGCGCCGAAGATCGCCAGCGTGTACGGATGGAAGCCCATGCCGTCCAGGCTGTGCGCGAGCGCCGCCGCCGCCTGCGGGTTGTGCGCGACGTCGTAGATCACCGTGGGCTTTCCCGGCAGCACCTGGAAGCGGCCGTCGAGTTCGACCGTCAGCAGGCCGGTCCGCACCGCCTGCTGCGCCACCGGCAGGCGGTCGGCCAGCGACGCGAGCGCGGCGAGCGCGGCCGACGCGTTGAACAGCTGGTTCGCGCCGCGCAGCGCGGGATACGCGAGGCTCGCGCGGCGCGTGCCACGGCCGGAGAAGTTCCACTGCTGGCGGTCGCCCGCGTAGTTGAAGTCGCGGCCGATCAGCCACAGGTCGGCGCCGACCGCCGCCGCGTGATCGATCAGCGAACGGGGCGGATCGGGATCGGCGCAGATCGCGGGACGTCCTGCGCGGAAGATGCCGGCCTTCTCGAAGCCGATCAGCTCGCGTGTCGCGCCGAGGTAGTCGACGTGATCGACGGCGATGCCGGTGACGACCGCGCAGTCGGCATCGATCAGGTTGACGGTGTCGAGCCGGCCGCCGAGGCCGACCTCGAGGATCACGACGTCGAGCGGCGCCCGGGAGAACAGCCGCAGGATCGCCAGCGTGGTGAACTCGTAGTAGGTCAGCTCGACCGCCGGTTCGACGTTGCGCGCGGCGTCCACCGCCTCGAACTGCTCGATCAGCTGCGCATCCGTCGCCTCGGCGCCGTTCAGATGTGCGCGCTCGTTGAAGCGCACGAAGTGCGGCTTGATGTAGAGGCCGACGCGGTAGCCGGCCGTCAGCAGGATGGACTCGAGCATCGCGACGGTCGAGCCCTTGCCGTTGGTGCCGCCGACCGTGATGATCGGCACGTCCGTTCCGAGGTGGGTGCCCAGACCGAGGCGGTCGGCGACGACACGCGAGCGTTCGAGGCCCATCGCGATGGAAGCCGTATGCATGCCCTCGATCCGCGAGAGCCATTCGTCAAGGGTATGCATCGAAACTGAAGTCTGACCGTAGTCGATGCGGTGAAGCCGCGTCGACGGTCGTCCCTTTTTTATCCGTAGTCGATCCGGCAGAACCGGGTCGACGGTCGTCAATGTCTATACCGCGTCGGCCCCGGTTTCGCCGGTGCGGATGCGCACGACGGCGTCGACGTTGGTCACGAAGATCTTGCCGTCGCCGATCTTGCCGGTGCGTGCCGCGGTGACGATGGAGTCGATGGTCCGCTGCATCGCGTCGTCGGTGACGATGACCTCGATCTTGACCTTGGGCAGGAAGTCGACCGCGTACTCGGCGCCGCGGTACAGCTCGGTATGGCCCTTCTGGCGGCCGAAGCCCTTGACCTCGGTCACCGTGAGACCGGAGATGCCGACAGCCGCCATGGCTTCGCGGACTTCATCGAGCTTGAAGGGTTTGATGATTGCCGTGATGCGCTTCATGGTCGGTCCTCTTCGTTATGGATGGGTCCCGCGGGCAAGTCGCTTCGCATGGTCGGGCTGTCTTCGCCTAGCTCTCGAAACGGTTGGTAATAGGATACCGCCAGTCCCGGCCGAAGGCCCGGTGCGTGATGCGGATGCCCACCGGCGACTGCCTGCGCTTGTATTCCGAGAACTTGATCAGCCGCGCGACGCGCTTGACGTCGGCCTCGGCGTAGCCGGCCGCGACGATCTCCGCGCCGCTCTGGTCCTCTTCCATGAAGCGCCGCATGATGCCGTCGAGCACCTCGTACGGCGGCAGCGAGTCCTGGTCGGTCTGGTTGTCGCGCAGCTCGGCCGACGGCGGACGCGTGATGATGCGTTCGGGGATGACCTCCCCCTGGCCGAACGCGGTCGACGCGTTGCGCCAGTTGCACAGTTCGTAGACCAGCGTCTTGGCGACGTCCTTGATCACCGCGAAGCCGCCGGCCATGTCGCCGTACAGCGTGCAGTAGCCGGTCGCGAGCTCGCTCTTGTTGCCGGTAGTGAGCACGATGCGACCGGTCTTGTTCGACAGCGCCATCAGCAGGGTGCCGCGTACGCGCGCCTGGATGTTCTCTTCGGTGGTGTCCTCGGCGAGACCCGCGAACTGCGTGGCGAGCTGCGCGCGGAACGCGTCGAACATCGGCGCGATCGGGATTTCGTCGTACTGCACCCCGAGGCGCTCGGCCATCTCCCGCGCGTCGATCCACGAGATGTCGGCCGTGTAGCGCGACGGCATCATCACGGTCCGCACCCGATCGGCACCGAGGGCGTCGACCGCGATCGCCAGCGTCAGCGCGGAGTCGACGCCGCCGGACAGCCCGATGATCGCGCCGGGAAATCCGTTCTTGCCCAGGTAGTCGGCCACGCCCATCACTAGCGCGCGGTAGACCTGCTCGGGCAGCGACAGCAGCGGCGCGACGGTCGCCCGTCGCGGCACCGCGCCGTCGAAATCGAACACGGCCACCGCCTCGACGAAGTCCTTCATCTGCGCCACGACGTTGCCGTCGACGTCGAGCACGAAGGAGCCGCCGTCGAAGACGAGCTCGTCCTGGCCGCCGACCAGGTTCGCGTACACCAGCGACAGCCCCGCGGTCGTGACGTTGGCGCGCATCACGTCGTGGCGCTGCGAGCGCTTCTGCACGTGGAACGGCGATGCGTTCGGGACCAGCAGCACCTCGGCACCGGCAGAGCGCGACGCCTGCGGCGCATGCGGAAACCAGGTGTCCTCGCAGACCACGACGCCGAAGCGGGTGCCCTTGACGTCGAACACCATCGGCTCGGTGCCGTGATCGAAGTAGCGCTCCTCGTCGAAGACGTCGTAGTTCGGCAGTTCGCGCTTGTGCACGCGGCCGATCGCCTGCGACCCTTTCCACACCGAGGCGGTGTTGTAGCGCTGACCGCCGTCGATCGACGGATGCCCGATCACGCAGTGCAGGTCGGGATACGCGGCCAGCCGCGCGACCAGCGCGGCCAGTGTCGCGTCGGACCTCGCATACAATGCAGGTCGCAGCAGCAGGTCTTCGGGCGGATAGCCGGTCAGCGCGAGTTCCGGCGTGACCAGGATGTCGGCACCCTGCTCCGCAGCCTCCCGCGCCGCATTGAATATCTTCTCCGAATTGCCTTCCAGGTCACCGACGGTGCAGTTGATCTGCGCGATCGCGACCCGAATGAGTTCGTCGTTGGGTGATTGGTTCAAGCGGACTTTCCGAGACTCGTTGATCGGGTCGTCGAACCGGGTGTTGCGCCCGGGAATGACTCGATTTCAGACGGCATGAATTATCGCACGCGCCTCGTCGAGGACCTCGCCACGATCGGCGCGGAACGCTGGGACGCGCTCGTCGCCGACGACGCCAAGCGGCGGGCGAGCGAGGTCAATCCCTTCCTGCGCTACGCGTTCCTGTCGGCGCTGCACGAGACGGGATGCGCCGATCTCGACGCCGGCTGGGGCGTCGAGTACCTGACGCTCTGGCGCGGCGACGACCTGGTCGGCGCGATGCCGCTGTATCGCAAGTTCCACTCGTACGGCGAGTACGTGTTCGACTGGGCCTGGGCCGACGCCTACCGGCGCAACGGCGTCGACTACTACCCGAAGCTCCTGTCCGCGATCCCATTCACGCCGGTCACCGGCCCGCGGCTGATCGCACGCGACGCGCCGACGGGCATCGCGCTCGCGAAGGCCGTGATGGATCACGCGCACGCGAGCGAGCTGTCGTCGCTTCACGTGCTGTTCCCGGAGCGCGACGACGAGGCCGACGCGCTCGAGACCGTGGGCTGCATGCGGCGCGAAGGCGTGCAGTTCCACTGGACCAACGCCGGCTACGCCGACTTCGACGCCTTCGTCGACACGCTCGAGCGCAAGCGCCGCAAGAACATCCGCGCCGAACGCCGCAAGGTCGCCGAGGCCGGCGTGCGCGTGCGTCGCGTCGAGGGCCGCGACGCGACCGACGACGACTGGCGCTTCTTCGCGCGCTGCTATGCCAACACCTATCGCGCGCACTACTCCACGCCCTACCTCAACCTGAAGTTCTTCCGCCGCATCGCCGCCGCGATGCCGGAGAACCTGCTGCTGGTGATCGCGGAGCGCGACGGGACGCCGATCGCAAGCTCGCTGGTCGTCTTCAACGCGTCGACGCTCTACGGCCGCTACTGGGGCGAGGTCGAGCACGTGCCCTGCCTGCATTTCGAGTGCGCCTACTACCAGCCGCTGGAGTTCTGCATCGAGCGCGGCATCGGGCTCTTCGAGGGCGGCGCGCAGGGCGAGCACAAGATGGCTCGCGGTTTCCTGCCGGTGAAGACGCGCTCGCTGCACTGGCTCGCGCATCCGGCCTTCGCCGAGGCGATCGAGCACTTCCTCGCCCGCGAGGCGATCGGTATCGGGCACTACGTCGACGAGTTGAACGAGCGCGACCCGTTCAAACCCGTCGACCCCGCGTAGAGATCATAGGAAGCCGATCGAGAACCAGGGCACCAGCGCGATCAGGATGACGCCGATCACCAGCGCCACGATGTAGCCCAGCAGCGGCCGGATGCCTTCCGCCGGATCGATCCGCCCCACGGCGCACGCCGAGTAGTAGCCCACGCCGAACGGCGGCGCGAACAGCCCGATGCCCATCGACAGGATGATCACCATCGCGTAGTGGACGTCGTGGATGCCGACCTGCTCGGCGACCGGGAACAGCAGCGGCCCGAACAGCACGATCGCCGGGATGCCCTCGAGCACGCTGCCGAGGATGATGAAACCGACGATCGACGCCGCGAGGAACGCGTACTTGCCCCCCGGCATCGCGGCGGCTCCTTCGGCCAGTGCGTTGGAGAAGCCGGACTGCGTCAGCGCCCAAGCCATGCCGGTCGCCGCGCCGATGATCAGCAGGATGGCGCCCGACAGCGACGCCGTCTCGATCAGGATGGGCTTCATGCGGCTCCAGTCGAACTCGCGATAGACCAGCAGGCCGACGATGAAGCAGTAGACGATGCCGATGGTCGAGACCTCGGTAGCCGTCGCCACGCCTTCGACGACGGCGAAGCGGATCACGAACGGCAGCGCGAGCGCGGGCAGCGCCGCCGCGAAGAACTTCAGCGTGTTGCGCAGCGGCGTCTTCTCGACACCCGACAGGTCTTCCTTGCGATAGCGCAGCCAGACGACGACGCACACCAGCGCGCCGACCACGACGGCGGGCATCAGGCCGCCGGTGAACAGCGCCGTGATCGACACGCCGGTCACCGACCCGACCGTGATCAGCACCAGGCTGGGCGGGATGGTCTCGGTCTGCGCGCCGGTCGCCGACAGCAGCGCCGCGAGCTCGCCCGGCTTCGAACCGCGCTTCCGCATCTCCGGGAACAGCGCCGGGGCGATGGCCGCCATGTCGGCGACCTTCGAGCCCGAGATGCCGGACACGAGATACATCGCGCCGACCAGCACGTACGACAGGCCGCCGCGCACGTGACCGAGCAGCGCGGCGAGGAACTGGATCAGGCGGCGCGCCATGCCGGTGACTTCGAGCAGCAGCCCGAGGAAGATGAACATCGGCACGGCGAGCAGGATCAGGTGCGACAGGCCTTCGCCCATGCGGCCGACCATCACGACCATCGGCGTGGTCGTCGTGAGCGCCAGGTAGCCGAAGGTCGCGAGCCCGAACGCGAACGCGATCGGCACGCCGCTGAACACGCACAGCGCGATGATCCCGACGAAGAAGATCAGCAGGTTGAGGTTGCCCAGCTCGACCAGCAGCGGCTGCGCGAGGACCAGGCCGCCGGCGATCGCGCCGATCAGCACGACCGAGATCAGAATCGCCTTCCATCGGGCCACCACCGCGAGGCGCAGCAGGCCGGCCACCAGCATCAGCAGCATGCCGATCGGCAGCGCCGCGGCGCGCCAGGCGTTCGAGATGTCGAGGCCCGGCATGTTCATGAAGCGCTCGTCGGCCGCGTGCTCGTAGGCCGGCGCGAGGATCAGCCCGAGGAACGCGATCGCCGCCACCATCGCCACCGCTTCGAGCGTGGCGCGCAGATCGGGCGACGCCATCTTGACCAGCGTCGTCATGCGCATGTGCTCGCCGCGTCGCAACGCGACGACGGCGCCCAGCATCGCCAGCCAGATGAACAGGATTTGCGCGAGCTCGTCGGACCAGATCAGCGGGCTGTGCAGGACGTAGCGCGAGAAGATCCCGGTGGCCAGGATCAGCGTCTCGAACACGACGAGGATGGCGCAGACCATCTCGATCGTGCCGGCGAAGGCGCGATCCACCTTGGCCAGCAGCGCTCGGGCGGCCGAGCGTGGCAGGTCGATCGCGGGGTCGACGGCGAGATCGACGGAAGCGGCGGCGGGGTCGAACGCGGTCGAGGCCACGGTCAGGCCCCGCCGTCGCGAACGAAGGATGCGCGGATCGAAATCATGTGTCTCCTTGGTCGGCAGGCTCCGTCCGCATGATGCAGGACGGGCCGCCGCTTCGTTGGATCGCCCGGCCGGGTGCCGGCCTTCAGCCCAGCTTGCCGGTCGCCGACTCCAGCGCCGCCCAGGCCTCGTCGCCGAACTTCGCCTTCCACTCCGCGTAGAAGCCGGCCTGCTGCAGCGCCTTGCGGAAGCTGTCGGTAGACAGCTCGGATCAATTGAACATGTCGGGCTGCGTGGCGACGATCTGTTCGTAGATCGGCTGGAAGTGCAGCCAGCCGATATAGGGGCTGCCGACGTGCTCGCGGCTGTAGCGAGCCTTGTCCGGCGGCACCATGATCGGCTTGATGCCCGACGCCTCGACCAGCAGCTGCTGGCGGCAGCAGCGCTCGAGCGCGATGAACCAGAAGGCCGCGTCGTCGATGCTGTGACGGCTCACGGTCAGCAGGCCGTGGTTCTGGTGGATGCCTGCCTTGACGCCGGTGAAGTACTCGCACACCGACTTGCCGGCCGCCTCTTCCACGGCGACCTGGCCACCCTCGTCCTTGATCACCACGTGGTCCTCGAAGAACACCGCGGCGTCCTGCGAGATCGGGTCCAGCAGGCGGCCGGTCGCGGCCCAGGCCGTGCCGTAGACGCTGTGCGCATGGCACATCGCGACGATGTCGGGATGCGCCTCGTGGACCGCCGCGTGCAGCACGTAGCCGGCGCGGTTGACGGCGTAAGAGCCCTGGATCACCTCGCCCTTGTGGTCGACCAGGATCAGGTTGGAGATCTTGACCTGCGAGAAGTGGACCGCCATCGGGTTGGTCCAGTACAGGTGCGGGAACTCGGGATCGCGGATCGTCAGGTGGCCGGCGAAGCCGTAGTCGAGGCCGTGGATCGCGAACGCGCGGCATGCGCCGACGAGCCGCTCCTTGAGGTGCTGGCGATGCTCGGCGTGATTCGCGAACTTGCGGATCTCGGGGAACTTGAGGCCCTTCTGCTGCGGCTGGTAGATCGAGACGCGTTCCATCACTTCGTCTGACATGGCGATTCCTTTTCGAGGAGCCGCTGCATGGCGGCTGGTGTGCGGGTGGCGGCGATGATCGGTCGACCGTCTTGCCGTGACAAACGAAGAATGTTCATCGATGGACGAATGTAGCTCATGCGTCTGCATGATCGACGTGCCGCACTCACGTAATGCTTTTCGCTAGGTTGCGGGCCGCGGCCCGTCCAGCCCCGCCTCGGCGAACAGCCACGCGCTGAACGCGCGGACCTTGTCGACGTCGGCCTGCCTGACCCGCAACGACAGGAAATGCGTCTCGCGCGCCAGCGGGACGAAGGCGTCCGCACCGATCTCGACGAGTTCGCCGCGCGCGATCTCGCGTTCGGCCAGGCGCACGCTCTCGAGCGTGACGCCCATGCCGTCGGCGGCCGCCGAGATGGCGAGCGCGGCACGGTCGAACGAGGTGCGTGGCGTCGTCGGGAGCCGCAGTCCGTTGAGCGCGAACCAGTCGGGCCACGACACGCGGCTGAGCTGCGAGTCGATCAGCGGCAGCGCGGCGATCTGGACGGCCGGATCGACGGCGGCGTCGAGCAGCGTCGGGGAACACAGCGGGGCGATGCGCTCGGGTCCGAGCGGCGTCACCTGGATCCCGGCGCCTTCGCGCGCGTAGCCGTACGAGATCGCCAGGTCGATCTCGCGCACGCGCGTGAGGTCGATCGGCTCGGGGCCGGACGACAGGCGGATGGTGACGTTCGGATGCGCCTGCATGAATTTCGGCAGCCGCGGGCCGAGCCACTTGACCGCGAGGCTCGGCGCGCAATGGACCGTGAGCACCTGCTCCCCCACGGCCAGTCCGACCTCGTTGCACGAGGCTTCGAGCGCGTCGAGGATCCGCGACAGGCTCTCGAACAGGCGCTTGCCCTCGTCGGTGGTCTCCACCCGCCGATGGCCGCGCACGAACAGCGGGATGCCGAAGTACTCCTCGAGCTCGCGGACCTGGTGGCTGACCGCCGACGGCGTCAGGTTCAGTTCCTGCGCGCCCAGCGTGAAGCTCTCGAAGCGCGCGGCCGCCTCGAACGCGCGCAGCGCGAAGAAGTTGGGGATCTTTCTCACGGCGTCACCCGCCGCGACGGGACCGGCCGTCGGTCACACGACGGCATCGAGCAAGGGCAGCGGCGGCGAAGATTGCGGCGGCGACTCCAGCACGCGACCGAGGCGCTCGACGACATTGGCGCGGGCGTTGCTCGAATGCCGCTCGGCCAGCCGTGCCGCCAGCGCGCCGTCGCGCGCATGGATCGCGTCGGCGATTGCCTGGTGCTCGTCCCAGATGTGCCGGCGCTGCGCGGAGACCTGCAGCACGGCGCCCATCACGCGCCGCAGATGCACCCAGTGGAGGTAGGCGCTCTCGTGGATCAGCGCGTTGCCGGACGCCTCGTAGATCGCCGTGTGGAACGCCAGGTCGGCATCGATCAACGCCTTGATGTCCGTGCCTTCCGACGCGCGAAGCCCGTCGGCCAGCAGGCCGGGATCGAGCCTCGCGCCCCGCTCCGCCGCAAGGCGGGCCGCCAGCCCGTCGAGCACGCCGCGCACTTCGTAAACCTTGGCGATCCAGTCGACGCTGAGGGGTGTGACCTGCACGCCGCGACCCGGCGCGTCCTGCACCAGGCCGTCCTTCTTGAGCAGCCGCAGCGCCTGCAGCACCGGCGAGCGCGACACATTCATCTGTTCGGCGATCTGCTCCTGAGTGATCCGCAGGCCCGGCGCGAGCGAACCGTCGGTGATGGCGTCGAGCAGCGCCTTGTAGACCGCGTCGACGTAGTCGAGGCGGGCCGGCAACTGGGCGAAGTGCGGCGTCATGGCGATGTCAGGTCCGGGAAAGGATGCGAGCGCCGGCGTAATGTAACGGCGACTGGAACAAGCAGAATCTTAAACCGCACTCTGGACTCTGTATACAGAGTTCGGTATGCTGCGCTTCCCGGTCGCTGCGCGTCAACGAGCGTGGCACGGGCGAGACCGATCACCCCATCGAGCGAGGCATGCATGGCGACGAACGAATACAGAGATAAGGACTCCGGCGGCGGCAGCTTCGCGGGAACGACGAAGAAGCTCGTTCCCTTCGGCGGCTACTACACCAGCAAGGTGCCGGGCCACGACCCGGAGCTGACCGAGACCGGACCCGGCACGCCGATGGGCGAGTACATGCGCGGCTTCTGGCATCCGGTCTGCATGTCGCTGGAGCTGACCGACACGCCGCGTTTCATCAAGATCCTCGGCGAGGAACTGGTCGCCTTCCGCGACGGCAGCGGCGCCATCGGCGTGCTGCACGCGCACTGCGTCCACCGCGGCGCGTCGCTCGAGTACGGCGCGATTCAGGAACACGGCATCCGCTGCTGCTACCACGGCATGGTGTTCGACGTGGACGGCACCTGCCTCCATGTGCCCTACCCCACCGGCGAGGACAAGGAAGCGCAGAAGTTCGCGTGCTCGATCCAGCAGGGCGCATACAAGGCCTTCGAGCGCCACGGCCTGGTGTTCGCGTACATGGGCCCGCCGGACAAGGAGCCGCCGTTCCCCGAGTGGGAGAGCAACTTCACGGTCGCCGACACCGACGAGCTCGTGCCCTATTCCAACTTCCAGCACTGCAACTGGCTGCAGGTGCAGGACAACGCCGCCGACAACTACCACCCGACCGCGCTGCACTCGGGCAAGAACGTCGTCGGCGGCGCCTACCAGGGCACCACGTTCGACGAGGTCGGCGCCGCGTCGATGGAAGTCGCGCCCGACATGCAGTTCGTGCCGATCCACCAGGGTCGCGGCCTCGCCTGCGCCGGCGCGCGTCGCGTCAACAAGGACCGCCTGTTCGTACGCGTCCAGCACCAGGTGCTGCCGAACCTGAGCCTGCATGCGTACACGTCGGAAGACGGCTCGGCCAAGAAGCACTTCAGCCGCTTCCACATCATCCGCTGGACGGTTCCGGTCGACGACACCAACAGCAAGATGATCGGCTGGCGCGTGATGGGTCCGTCGATCGACACGCGCGGCATCTGCGACAAGAACCTGGTCGGCTACGAGAGCATCGACTTCCTCGAAGGCCAGGTCGCGATGCGTCGTCCCGAGCGCTTCGGCGAGTACAAGCTCGAGGACCTGCCGCCGATCCCCGAAAACCACCGCGAGCGTGCGAACTACAAGGAGGCACAGAAGGCGCCGGGCGATTACGAGGCGATCATCAGCCAGCGGCCGATCGCCGTGCACGCGCTCGAGCACCCGACCAAGTTCGACGCCGGCCTCTACGCGTTCCGCAAGATGCTGCGCGACGCGGTACGCGGCTCGAATCCGGCGGCCGAGGCGGCCAACTTCGCAGAGTGGCTACGTTCGGTCGACGCCTCGCCGAACAGCTACTGTTCCGGCAACGTGCTCGAGATCCCCGAAGGCAGCACGCCCGAGGAGGAAGTCGCGCGTCGCCGCAAGGTCGCCAAGGCCGTGGTCGCGATCCTGACCGAGAGCGACCAGATGAAGGGCGACGCTCGCGCCGCCTTCGTCAAGGAGAAGTTCGCGGAGCTCGAGAAGACCGTCGTCTCCTGAGCGTTCGCGGCGCGACCGGGCGGCTCGCCTGCCGGTCCCCCGACTGAAAAGGCCGTGACTTCTTCGGAACCACGGCCTTTTTCCCCTCTGCCACCGTCATCGCATGAACGAAAACACCATTCCCGTCCTGGTCCGCCAGATCCGCTTCGAGGGCAAGGGCATCAACTCGTACGAACTGACCGACCCCGAGGGTCGCGAGTTGCCGCCCTTCACGTCGGGCGCGCACATCGACTTGCACCTGCCCGGCGGCGTCGTGCGGCAGTACTCGCTGTCGAACGATCCGCAGGAGCGGCGCCGCTATGTCATCGGCGTGCTCAAGGACGAAGGCGGCCGCGGCGGCTCGGCGAGCCTGCACCGCGACCTGCACGTGCAGGACGTGATCGCGATCAGCCCGCCGCGCAACAACTTCCCGCTCGCCGACGACGCCACGAAGGTGATCCTGCTCGCCGGCGGCATCGGCGTGACGCCGCTCAAGTCGATGGCCCACAGCCTCGCGCGCGCGGGCATCGACTACGAGCTGCACTACTGCGCCAAGGACCGGGCATTCACCGCGTTCGAGGACGAGATGCAGGCCTTCGTCGCGCAGGGGCGACTGCACTATCACTTCGACGGCGGGGATCCCGCGAAGGGCCTCGACATCGCGGGCCTGCTCGCAGACCCGGCGCCGGGGACCCACGTCTACTACTGCGGCCCGGCCGGATTCATGAAGGCCTGCGCCGGTGCGGTCGGGGCCTGGGACGCGAAGACCGTCCACTGCGAGCATTTCAAGGCGCCGGCGGAAGAAGCGCGCGCCGATGCGCTGCCCGCCGGCGCCTTCACGGTCGAGATCGCCAGCAGCGGCCGGCGCATCGCCGTCGGTCCCGACGAGTCGATCGCCGACGTGCTCAACCGCGAAGGGGTGCCGGTCGAGACGTCGTGCGAGTCGGGCCTGTGTGGCACCTGCAAGACGCGCTACCGGTCCGGTCAGGTCGACCACCGCGACTACATCCTCGACGACGTCGAGAAGGTCGAATACATGACGCTGTGCGTGTCGCGCTGCGACAGCGACCTTCTGGTCCTGGATCTGTAGGCCATCGCTGGAGCGGCAAGCCGTTCAGGCGGTGAGCACCAGGACGTCCGGGACCAGGACAGTCACGGCGATCATCAGCGCGAAGGCGCAGGTCAACGCGACATGCATGGCCGTGTCGATGACGGGATGGGAATAGGGTTGGTCGGAGCGCATCGTAGCCTCGCTGGTTGATTCGTCGGAGTCCTCGGCAGAACCCCCTGAATCGCGGGCTCTGCTGGAATCAATCCTAGGAATGAACGACCCGGAAGGAACGTGCTTAATGCATCCGATGGCGCGTGAATATTTCCACGCCGGTGACGACGGGCCGACGAGCGCAGCCGACCGCGGCCGCCCTACTTCTTTTTCTTCTTGAGCTGCTTCTCGTAGTTCTTGACGCCTTCGAGGATCTCCTTCTCGGCGTCGTCCGGGCCGCCCCACGCGTCGACCTTGACCCACTTGCCCTTTTCCAGGTCCTTGTAGTGCTCGAAGAAGTGCTGGATCTGCGAGAGGCGCTCGGGGTTGATGTCCTCGACCGTCACCCAGTGCTTGTACCAGGGCAGGATCTTGTTGATCGGCACCGCGAGAAGCTTGGCGTCGCCGCCGGCCTCGTCGCTCATCTTCAGCACGCCGAGCGCCCGGCAACGCACCACCACGCCATGCACCAGCGGGAACGGCGTGATGACCAGGACATCCACCGGGTCGCCGTCGTCGGCGATGGTGCGCGGGATGTAGCCGTAGTTGCACGGGTAGTGCATCGCCGTGCCCATGAATCGATCGACGTAGAGCGTGCCCGTGTCCTTGTCGACCTCGTACTTGATCGGGTCGGCGTTCATCGGGATCTCGATGATGACGTTGAAGTCGTTGGGGATGTCGCTGCCGGCTGAGACGTTGTCGAAGCTCATGAGGGGAAGTGGGTGGGGAGGGGGACGCGCGAGTATAACGAGCGCGTCCCTTCCGATCGAAGACTGCGCTCGCTCAGAGCACCACCCAGACCGCCATCGCCCACAGCGCGAAGACGACGACGCCGAGGGACGTGTGCAGCACCAGGTCGATGGAAGGATCGTCCGCGTTCTGTTGATGGTTCATGACTGCTCTCCAGAGAGTGGGTCGGGTTCGCGGCAGACACCGCGAATGGATCCACTCTATGCAGCGCCCGGAGCGGTGGCTGCGCAGGATTGCCGGCGCGCCCTGCGACTTATTCACGCCGCCGCATGAAAACGAGCAGCGCGGCTACCAGCCGGCGGGCGGCTTGCGGTGGATCAAGATCGCGTCGCGCTCGACGGCGAGGTAGCCACCGGTCTGCAGGTCCTTGAAGATCCGCCCCACCATCTCGCGCGACGAACCGACGTGATCGGCGATCGCCTGGTGCGTGAGCTTCGGCCGGATCGCCCAGCCGGCGCCCTCGGGGACCGCGCTCTTCATCAGCAAGCGCACCACGCGGCCGTACACGTCGTCCAGCGCGAGGCTCTTGACGTTTTCGCTCGAAGAGCGGACCAGGCTGATGAGGTCGAAGATGACGCGCATCGCGAACGACGGATTATCCGCGATGCGGGCCTTGAAGTCGGCGGCGCGGATCACCGAGCAGGTGGTCTTCTCGAGCGTGATCACCGACGCAGACCGGGGCCCGCCGTCGAGCGCCGGCTCGCCGAGCAGCGTGCCGGCCGCGCATTCGGCATGGACGATCACCCGCCCTTCGGCGTTGGACGAATAGATCCGCCCCGAGCCTTCGAGGATCAGGTAGAGCAGGTCGCCCGTATCGCCTTCGTGGATGATGATCGTCTGCGGCGGATAGACACGGGTGGTGCCCAGGCTGGCGAGCATCGCGCGCCATTCGCCGCCGCTGCTGTCGTTCGTCGATCCGGGTTCTTCGGTCTGCATGAGTTCCTGGGAGCGTGGGGGACGTCTGTCGGCGAGCCGTGCGACCCGTCTTCTGCCTGCCCTGCGGGACGGGGACGCGCCCGCAGAGTACATTTGACCGACCGGACTGCGAAGTCTTTCGCGAGCGCCGGACGAACCACGACTCCCACCTTTCGAGCGCATGCACCCACATTTCATCGACGGCGCGGCCTGGCACGCCGAGTCCGCCGCCGCCATCGAGGTCGTCGATCCATCCGACGGTCAGGTATTCGACCGGATCGCGCGTGGCGACTCCGCCGACATCGACCGCGCGGTCCGCGCGGCGCGCAGGGCCGCCGACGGTCCCTGGGGTCGCATGCCCGCGGCCGAGCGCGGACGGCGGCTGCAGCGACTCGCCGTCGTGCTCGCCGCGCACACCGAGGAACTGGCGCTGATCGAGGCGAAGGACTGCGGCAAGCCGCTCAGCCAGGCCCGCGCGGACGCCGCCGCGATCGGCCGTTACTTCGAGTTCTACGCCGGTGCGGCCGACAAGCTGCACGGCCAGTCGATCCCCTACCAGAACGGCACCACGGTCTTCACGATCCGCGAGCCACACGGCGTTACCGGTCACATCGTCCCGTGGAACTACCCGATGCAGATCTTCGGGCGCAGCGTCGGCGGCGCGCTCGCCGCGGGAAACGCGTGCGTCGTCAAGCCGGCCGAGGACGCCTGCCTGTCGCTGCTGCGGGTCGCCGAACTGGCGGCCGATATCCTGCCGCCGGGCGCCCTCAACATCGTCACCGGTTACGGCCACGAAGCCGGCGACGCGCTGGTCAGGCATCCGGACGTCGACCACGTGTCGTTCACCGGTTCGCCGGCGATCGGCAAGGTCGTCGTGCGTGCGGCTGCCGAGTACCACACGCCGGTGACGCTCGAACTCGGCGGCAAGTCGCCGCAGATCGTGTTCGCCGACGCGGACCTCGACGCGATGCTGCCGGCCGTGATCAACGCGATCGTGCAGAACGCCGGGCAGACCTGCTCGGCCGGCAGCCGCCTGCTGGTCGAGCGCGGCGCGTACGACCGGGTGCTCGATCTCCTGTCGTCGATCTTCGAGACGCTGCGCGTCGGGCCGGCCATGATGGACCTCGACTGCGGGCCGCTGATCCGCAAGTCGCAGCAGCAGCGCGTGTGGGACTTCCTGTCCGACGCGCAGCACGACGGCATCCCGGTGGTCGCGCAGGGCCGCGTGGTCGACGAGGCGCCCGAGAGCGGTTTCTATCAGGCGCCGATGCTGCTGCGCGACGTGCCGGCGACGCATCGACTCGCGCAGGAGGAAGTCTTCGGTCCGGTCCTCGCGGCGATGTCCTTCGACGACGAGGCCGACGCGATCCGCCTCGCGAACGGCACCGCGTTCGGGCTCGTCGCCGGCGTGTGGACGCGCGACGGCGCACGGCAGATGCGCATGGCGCACGCGGTGCGCAGCGGCCAGGTGTTCATCAACAACTACGGCGCGGGCGGCGGCGTGGAGCTGCCGTTCGGCGGCGTCAACGCGAGCGGCCACGGCCGCGAGAAGGGCTTCGAGGCGCTGTACGGCTTCACGACGCTCAAGACCATCGCGATCCGGCACGGTTGACGCCGGCGGCACGCGTTTCTTGTCGACGCTTGCCTGCGGGTTTCACCCGATGCCTGCCCGCTATCGCCGACGCCGTTCGGCCCGCAAGATGCGGGTCGCACTGAACAATGATCGGGAGACGACATGGCTGCAAACCTGACATCCGGACATGATCGGCACGCGCCCGTGCCATCCACCTTCGAAGAGGCGACCTACCGCAAGGTGGCGTGGCGCCTGATCCCCTTCCTGCTGCTGTGCTACGTGGTCGCTTACCTGGACCGCGTCAACGTCGGCTTCGCGAAGCTGCAGATGCTCACCGACCTCAAGTTCAGCGAGACGGTGTACGGCCTAGGGTCGGGCATCTTCTTCATCGGCTACTTCCTCTTCGAGGTGCCCAGCAACGTGATCCTGCATCGCGTCGGCGCGCGCGTCTGGATCGCGCGGATCATGATCTCTTGGGGCATCCTCTCGGCCTGCATGATGTTCGTGTCGACCCCGACGATGTTCTATGTCGTGCGCTTCCTGCTGGGCCTGGCTGAGGCCGGCTTCTTCCCCGGCATCATCCTGTACCTGACCTACTGGTATCCCGCGGAGCGACGCGCGAAGATGACCGCGTTCTTCATGACCGCGGTGGCGCTGTCCGGCATCATCGGCGGCCCGCTCTCGGGCTTCATCCTGCGCGACTTTAACGGCACGAACGGCTGGGCCGGATGGCAGTGGATGTTCCTCATCGAAGGCATCCCGTCGGTCATCATCGGCATCGTCGTGCTGTTCTTCCTCGACGACCGCATCGCGCACGCGAAGTGGCTGACGGACGACGAGAAGGCGCTGCTCGCCCGCAACATCGAGGCCGACTGCGCCGACAAGGTGGACGAGCCGGTCGGCAAGGTCCTGACGAACCCGCGCGTGTGGCTGATGGGCCTGATCTACTTCAGCTTCGTGATGGGTCTCTACGGCATCAGCTTCTGGCTGCCGACGATCATCAAGCAGACCGGCATCGCCGACGCGCTGACGATCGGGCTTCTGTCGGCGATCCCGTGGGCCTTCGCCGCCGTGTCGATGGTGCTCGTCGCGCGTCATGCGGACGCGACCGGCGAGCGACGCTGGCACATCGCGATCCCCGGCCTCCTGGGCGCGGTCGGCCTGATCATGAGCGTCGTGTGGCGCACCGACACCACGCTGGCGATGATCGCGCTGACGGTCGCGACGATGGGCATCCTGACCACGTTGCCGTCGTTCTGGAGCCTGCCGACCGCGTTCCTCGCCGGCACCGGCGCGGCGGCCGGCATCGCGCTGATCAACTCGCTCGGCAACCTCGCGGGCTTCGTGTCGCCGTTCGCGGTGGGCTGGCTGAAGGACCTGACGTCGAGCACCAACTCGGGCATGTACCTGCTCGCCGGTTCGCTCGTGGTGGGCGCGATCCTGACGATGTCGGTGGCGGCACCCGCGGCGCGGACGCCGCCGCGCTAGGCCCGGACGTTGGCCAGGGCCGCGGCGCGGAAGTGCTCGCGGCTCTTGTCGGGGTCCTCGATCTGCTCGTAGACGCGGCCGAGCTCGACGTTGATGGCCGTCAGCAGCCGTGCGTCGGGCGAGAGTTCGAGAGCGCTGCCGAGCGCCTTGAGCGCCTTGCCCCACAGCTTCTCGCGCGCGCACAGCGCGCCGAGGGCATAGAAGGCCGACGCGTCGTCCGGATGCTCGCGCGTCCAGCGCTCGGCACGCTCGATCTGCGGCCGCGCGTCCTCGGCCGCGGCACCACCCTCGCGACCGCGCCCCTGCCCGGCGAACAGCGCGTTGACGGTCTCGTCGCCGCTGCGTGCGTATTCCTCGGCCAGCCGCGGGTCCCATTCGGCCACCAGGGCGTTCTCGATCACGACCCGCGCCTGGTAGCCCAGCCCCGCGGCGTTGAACGCCTGCGCCGCCACCAGCGCGACGTCGCCGATGCGCTTGTCGACGTTGGGCACGCTCTGCCACAGCGCGAGCAGCGCGTGCGAGTCGTCGCCGCGCGCGGCGAACAGTGCCCGGTACGCGAGCGTCTTGATCTGGCGCGCCGCCGCCGGATGCAGCGCGTCGCGCTTGTTCAGCGTGCGCAGCAGCTTGAGTACCGCGTCCCACTCGCCCGCGTACTGATGTGCCTTCAGGCCGAGGCGCAGCGACTGGATGTGGCGTGCGCCGGCCGCGTGCAGCTGCTCGACGACCGCGAGCGCACGCGTGCCGTCGCGCGCGTCGACCAGGCACTCGGCTTCGGTCATCAGCTTCGCCGCGCGCAGCCCGGGGTCCGACTCGGCGCGACGCAGCCACTCGTCGCGGCGTCCGTACTCGCGCATGCGATGCGCCGAGCGCGCGGCGACCAGCGCCGCGAGGCCCGCGGTCTCGGGCAGTTCCTGCGCGTCCTCTGCCTCGCGTTCGGCGTGGCCGTAGCGGCCCTCGAAGTGGGCCTGCAAGGCGCTGCGCAACGCGCGCGACGCGCGCTTCTCGCTCTGCCGCTGGCGATAGAGCGCCACCTTCTGCGGCATCTGCACGGTCTTCTTCGCGACGCGGATCAGCGCGTACACGACGACGAACGCCACGACCTCGATCAGCAGGAACAGGTTGAGCGAGAGGTCGATGCGATACGGCGGATAGAACAGAACCACGTTGCCGGGGTCGGCACTGAGCCCCAGCGCGAGACCGACCGCGGCCGCGAAGACGACGACGCCGATCAGGAAGAAGCGCATGCGACCCGGGAGGTGGGGAACGGTGACCCGCAGGTCACCGCTGACCCTTGACGTTGCGCGCCGCGGCGAGGCTCTCGGCGAGCGTCGGGATCTCGACGACCGTGTTCGCGCTCTGCACCTGCTTGAGCAGCGCGAGCGCGGCGACGGTCTGGCGCGAGCGCAGGTCGAAGTACTTCTGCAGCGCCTCCTGCGCGTGCAGCAGGTCCGCGCGGTAGGTCGACTCCTGGCGCGCCAGCAGCGCGAGCCGCGCGTTCAGCAGCCGCAGCTTGAGGTTCTCGCGCACGAAGTAGGTCTGGCTCGGCGCCAGCAGCAGCGCGTCGGGCTCGGTCACTTCGCGCACGCGCACGAGCTGGCCGAACCGGGCCCACGCCTCCGCAACGAGGTAGCGCATCTGATCCTGCAGACGCTCGGACCAGCCGCTGGACGCGACTTCGCCGAACGGGGTGGCGCGAACCACGGGCTGCGCGTCGAGCCGCGGCCGCGGCGCGGGACGCTCGTCGGCCATCAGCGGCAGGCTGTCGACCATGCCGACGATGCTGTCGATGCGCAGCGCATTGCCGGCGATGTCGACCGACGGCAGGGCCTTAAGGCGGTCAAGGTCCTTCGCGATCGCCCGGCGCAGCACGATGAACTGCGGCCGCTCGGTGCGCGCGACGCGCTGGTCGGCGTTCTGCAGCGCGATGATCGCGCCCTGCACGTTGCCGGCGAGCTGGAGCTGCTGCGAGGCGACGGCGAGGATCTGCTCGACCTCGGCCAGCGCCCAGTCGTCCCGGGTGCGGGCCAGGTCGGCGTAGAGCTGTTCGAGCGACGCCTGCTGGCTCTGCGAGTCGGCCACCCGCGCCTCGACCGCGCCGAGCTTGGTGGCCGTGGCGAGCGCCTGGTCCTGCGCCTGCTGCGCGACGGTCTGCGCGGCGCGGCTCGCGATGCCGTCGTCCTGGATGCGCCGCGCGAACTCGCGCTCGCTGCGATCGAGACGATTGGCGGCGAGGAACCACAGCGCGATCGCCACCAGCAGCACGATGACGAAGCCGAGCAGCATCCACAGGATGACCGAGCGGCGCAGGCGGCGCAGTTCCTCGGTCGCGAGCACCTCGGCCGGACTGACGGCCGGCAGCGCGACGGCGTTGGAGACGGGAAGGGGTGGGTTACTCGACACGCTCAGCATTCTATAGCGGCCAGGATGCCGCGATCCCCGGGCGCGCACAGCATCACGGCGGAGAAGCCCGCCTCGCGCGCCTTTTCGGCGATCCGCCGGTGCGGCGCCAGGATGCTGCAATCGAACAGCCACGACCGCGCGGCGTCGGCGGTGATCGTCGCATCGGCCGTGAGAGCCGCCTCCACGATGGCGACGAGGTTGGCGATGCCTTCCGAACTGGTGACGATGAACACCGCAGCGGCGCGCGACGCCTGCAGGTCGGCCAGCGCCCGCTGCGCGTCCGCATCGGCCTCGGGTCGCACGCGGCGATAGGCGGCGACTTCGTCGACCGCGATGCCGAGCGATCGCAGCCGGTCCGCGAACCACGCGCGACCGCCGTTGCCGCGCAGGATCAGGACGCGGCCCTCGAAGCCCTTCGTCAGTCCGATCACGGCGTCGAGCGCCGCGAACAGGGCCTCGGAGTCGAAGCGCTCACCCTGCCCTTCGCCGGTCGCGGCAGCGCCCGATGCGGGACTGATCACGCGATGGTCCGGCGCCGCGATGCCGAGCCGCGCCAGCGCCTCGACGCTGCCGGGGCCCATCACGCCGATCACCGTGCCGCCCGGCCACGGCGCCGCACGATGTGCGAGCGATTGCCGGATCGCATTGGGGCTGACGAAGACCACGAGGCGGTAGTCGTCGATCCGCGCGAGCGTCGCCGCGAGCAGCGCGGGATCGTCGGCCGGCTCGATCGCGAGCACCGGCAGCGCGACCACCGGTCGCCCGCGGGCACGCAGCGCGTCGATCAGGGGCCCGGCATCCTGCGCCGGGCGCGTCACGATCAGCGTCGCCGCCGGATCGACGCCGGACGACGACGTCAAAGGCCCTCGATCAGGCCGAGCCCGCCCTGCGAGATCAGCGACTGGCCGATCTCGCGGCCGAGGACTTCGGCAAGCGCCACCCCGTCGGTCGCCGACGGCGAGATCGCCGCCGCCTTCGACGCGTTCAGCAGCATCGTCCCGTCGGGCCGCCCGAGGACGGCGTTGAGTTCGAGTCGATCGTCGGAGACCCACGTCGCGTAGGCGCCGAGCGGCATCGTGCAGTTGCCGCCGAGCGTGCGCGACACCTGGCGTTCCGCCATCACGGCCAGCGACGAGCGCGCATCGTGCATCGGTGCGAGCAATGCGAGGAGGTCGGTGCGACGCGCATCGATCTCGATGGCGAGCGCGCCCTGGCCGGGCGACGGGACGCTCAACTCGGGATCGAGGCGCATGCGGATGCGCGACGCGAGGCCGAGGCGCTTCAGGCCGGCCGACGCCAGGAGCATCGCGTCGAAGTCGCCGCGGTCGAGCTTGTCGAGCCGCGTGCCGACGTTGCCGCGCACCGGCACGATCTTCACGTGCGGCCAGGCCGCGCGGAACTGCGCCTCGCGACGCAGGCTCGAGGTGCCGAGGACCGAGCCCTCCGGCAGGTCGTCGGGGCCGGCGTAGCGACCGGACACGAAGGCGTCGGTCGCGTCCTCGCGCGGCAGGATCGCACCGATCCGCAGGCCCGGCTCGAGCGTCATCGGGACGTCCTTGAGCGAATGCACCGCGATGTCGGCGCGGCCTTCGAGCAGTGCCGACTCGAGCTCCTTGACGAACAGTCCCTTACCGCCGACCTTGGACAGCGTGCGGTCGAGGATCTGGTCGCCCTGCGTCGTCATGCCGTCGATGACGACCTCGACGTGCGGATGGAGTCGCTTGATCTCGTCGCGCACGTGCTCGGCCTGCCACATCGCGAGCCGGCTCTCGCGCGTCGCGATGACGACGCGGGTGACCGGCGATGGAATTGCACTCATCGTCCGCTCCGGATCACGGGTAGAGGCCGCGCTTCTCGCGGGCCTGCAGCACGCGCGTGCAGGCGACGACGAACGCCGCGGTGCGCAGCGGAATCTTGTGCAGCTCGCCCATCTCCCAGATGCGCTTGAACGCATCGACCATGATCTTGTCGAGGCGCACGTTGATCTCGTCCTCGCTCCAGAAGAAGGAGCTGAAGTCCTGCACCCACTCGAAATACGAGACCGTCACGCCGCCGGCGTTGGCGATGACGTCCGGCACGACCATGATGCCGCGCTCGCCCAGGATCAGGTCGCCGTCGGGCGTCGTCGGGCCGTTCGCGCCTTCGAGCACCATCTTCGTCCTGATGCGCTGCGCGCGTTCGCGCGTGATCACGCTCTCGAGCGCGGCGGGGATCAGGATGTCCGACTCGACGTCCCAGAAGTCCTCGGCCGCGATCGTGTCGCCGCCCTTGAAGGCGCCGATGCCGCCTTGCGCAGCGACCTCGGCCATCAGGCCGGCGATGTCGAGGCCGTTCGGGTTGTAGACGGTGCCGCTGTGGTCCTGCACGCAGACGATCTTGGCGCCGCTGCCGACGAACAGTTCGGCGGCCGCCGAACCGACGTTGCCGAAGCCCTGCACGGCCACACGCGCGCCGTCGATCTGCACGTCCATGCGTCGCGCGGTCTCGCGGCCGATCACGAACACGCCGCGACCGGTGGCCTTGACGCGCCCGAGCGAGCCGCCGAGCTCGATCGGCTTGCCGGTCACGACGCCGGTCGCGGTCGCGCCGGTGTTCTGCGAATACGTGTCCATCATCCACGCCATGATCTGCGCGTTGGTGTTGACGTCCGGCGCCGGAATGTCCGAATGCGGTCCGATGATGATGCCGATCTCGCTCGTGTAGCGGCGCGTGAGCTTCTCGAGCTCCTTGAGCGACAGCACCTTCGGGTCGACGCGGATGCCGCCCTTCGCACCGCCGTACGGCAGGTTCACGGCGGCGCACTTGACCGTCATCCACGCCGACAGCGCCATCACCTCCTCGAGCGTCACGTCGGGGTGGAAGCGCACGCCGCCCTTGCCCGGACCGCGCGACAGGTTGTGCTGCACGCGAAAGCCCTCGAAGTGCGACACGGTGCCGTTGTCGAGCTCGATCGGAATGTCGACGATCAGCGCGCGCTTCGGGCGCTTGAGCGTCTCGGACCAGCGCGCGAGCGGGCCGAGGTACGGGAGGACGCGGTCGACCTGCGAAAGGTAGGTGGCCCAGGGGCTGTCCGGCGCCTGGTTGACGAAGGAAAGATTCATGATCGGTTCGAGGCCGCGTCGGCTGGTGCGCGTGGCTCTGGTCTCCAAAATAGTGGCCGCGACGATACAGCAATCAAAAGGCAGTGTCCGCCGCCCCTTCGCGGCCCGGCGCAGGACGAAGGGATAGAATCGATCCCTTGTTTTCCAGCCCGGTTCGGATGCCATGACTTACTGCGTAGCGATGCGCCTCGATGCGGGTCTCGTCTTTCTCGCCGATTCGCGAACCAACGCGGGCGTCGACCACGTCAGCACGTTCCGCAAGCTGACCGTCTACGAGCGCCCGGGCGACCGCGTCATCACGCTGATGACGTCCGGCAATCTCGCCGCCGGCCAGGCCGTGCGCCAGCTCGTGTCCGAGACCAGCGACGAGGACGGCCTGAGCATCTGGACCGCGAAGAACATGTTCGACGTCTCGCGCATCGTCGGCGAGGCGGTGCGCAAGGTCCGGGCACGCGACGCCGCGGCGCTGGAGGAAGCCGGCCTCGACTTCACGATGAGCATCATCGTCGGCGGCCAGATCAAGGGCGAGCATTGCCGCCTCTTCCTGATCTATTCGGCGGGCAATTTCATCGAGGCGCTCAACGAGAGCCCCTGGTTCCAGATCGGCGAGTCCAAGTACGGCAAGCCGGTGCTCGATCGCATGATCACGCCGCGCTCGACGCTCGAAGAGGGCGTGAAGTGCGCCCTGGTGTCGATGGACTCGACGATGCGCTCCAACCTGTCGGTCGGGCTGCCGCTGGACCTGCTGTGCTACGAGGCCGGCAAGCTGGCCGTGACGCGTTTCGCGATGATCGATGCCCACAACGAGTACTTCGGCATGATCCACGACACGTGGGGCGAGCGGATGAAGCAGATCTTCCAGGAGATCCCCGACCCGAAGTGGGATGCGTCGGGTTCGCTCGACGACGTGTCGACCGAGCCGACGCGGATGACCGGCAGCCAGTATTCGACGCAGTCCGACGCACGGCAGCCGCGCGCGGCACCGGTGCGTGCGCGGATCCCGAGCAACCTCGAGCCCACCGTGGCGACGTCGCCGCGCGAGGCGATCCAGACGCTGGCGCAGGACCGCCCGCGTTCGCAATCGGAATAGCGGCCGGTCGACAGCGCAAGACAAAACGGCGGACCTCGTGGTCCGCCGTTCTTCATGCGACGACGCGGCGGGTCAGGCCGCGAGCTGCACGCTCGACTGTACGGGCGCTGCGTTGTTCTGCTGCATGACGTTGGCGCTCAGCACCTCGCTGATGTTCGGCTGGATGTCGGTCATGCGGGCCGGGCCGTAGATCGTCGCGAAGGCCACGTCCATCGCGTCCGGACCGGACGCGATCCGCACGACGTTTTCCACCGGCGCGAGTCCGGTGGGATCGAACAGGATCCACTTGCCGCCGAGATAGGCCTCGAAGATCGCGTGGAAGTCGGGCGGCGGCTCGTCGAACTCGACGTAGCCGACGACGAAGCGCGCGGGGATGTTGAGCGCCCGGCACATCGTGATGGCCACGTGCGCGAAGTCGCGGCACACACCGGCCCGGTTCGCCAGCACGTCGCGCGCGGTGGTCGTCACATCCGACTGCCCGATCTGGTAGGCGATGTGTTCCCGGATCCAGGCGACGATCGCCTCGACGCGCGCATAGCCGCGCGGCGCGTTGCCGAAGGTTCGCTGCGCCATGCCCGACATGACGTCGGACTCGCAGTAGCGCGTCGGCAACAGGTACTGCATGACCTCGTCGGGCAGGTCCGAGATGCTCAGCTCGGGGGCGTTGTGGTCGGGTTCCTCGAAGCGGCGCACGACGCGCGCGCGATAGATGATCGACGTGGTGCCCGCCTGCGCGTGAACGCGCAGCGAACGATTGTGCGAGTTCGGCGGGAGGTATTCGCGCGGCACCGAGATCGACGGCGTGACCTCGAAGGATTCGGACAGGATCGTGTGCTCGGGGATACGGGCCGCCTCGATCTGGAAAAAGAACTCTGCAAGCCCGTTGACCTCGTAGACGAGCTTGCAGTCGATATCGAAAGTTTTCATGGAAGTGGGTGCTGTTTCGACCATGGCGGGCCGGAGAAGCGCAATTTTAGGTGGGCCACTCATCCTCACGTGGCGCGACGCAACAAATTCAGCCCACGTCCTACCGCTTCCTTCCGCAATCCCTCCGCAGTGGGTCCGGTGAAGCGCCGGCCGCGTGAAGACAAACCGTTAACATGGCCGTGCGCACCGATCCGAAAGAACGCATGAGCTCCCTCGTCGACAACGTCGTCCGCCTCCGTGACGTCCAGTGCATCACTCCCGCGGGCCTGCACCGCATGGCCTACCGCGAGTGGGGCGACCCCGCCAACGATCGCGTGCTGGTCTGCGTGCACGGCCTCACGCGGGTCTCCAACGATTTCGACGCTTTCGCGCAGGCGGTCGCGGCGGACTACCGCGTCATCTGTCCGGACGTCGTCGGGCGGGGCCGTAGCGGGCGCCTGCGCGATCCGATGCTGTACCAGCTGCCGACCTACGTCGCCGACATGGTCACGCTGCTCGCGCGGGCCGACGCGAAGACCCTGCACTGGTTCGGCACGTCGATGGGCGCGCTGATCGGGATGGTCCTCGCGTCGCTGCCGGATTCGCCGGTCCAGCGCATGATCCTCAACGACGCGGGCCCGGTGCTGGAAGCCGCGGCGATCGCGCGCATCGGCTCCTACGTCGGCGAGACGCCGCGCTTCGCGACGATCGAGGACGCCGAGGTCTACATCCGCCGCATCACCGCGCCGTTCGGACCGCATACGGACGCGCAATGGCGCTTCCTGACCGAGGTCGTGATGCGCCGCGACGGCGACGCATGGGTCCGCCATCACGACCCGGCTATCGCGGTGCCCTTCCAGGCGACGCCGCAGACCGACACGACGCTCTGGCACCTGTACGACGCGATCCGCTGTCCGGTGCTCGCGGTCCGCGGCGAGCATTCGGACCTGCTGTCGATCGAGACGCACGCGGAGATGGCGACACGCGGGCCGAAGGCGGAACTGGTCACGATCGCCGGTGTCGGCCACGCGCCGACTTTCCTGCACGACGACCAGATCGCGATCGCCAGGGATTTCCTTCTCAAAGGACTGTGACCATGAGCCAGGCTTCACCGATCCAGCGCCTGCACGTCGGACCGCGCCTGTCCGAGGTCGCCATCTTCAACGGGACGGTCTACCTCGCGGGCCAGATCGCCGAGCACGCGAAGGCCGACACCTTCGGGCAGATGGTGGAAGTGCTCGGCCACGTCGATCGCCTGCTCGCCGAGGCCGGCAGCGACAAGCGGCACATCCTGTCGGCGACCGTCTACCTGTCGAACATGAAGCACTACGCCGACATGAACCGCGCGTGGGACGACTGGGTGGAGCCCGGTGCCACGCCGCCGCGCGCGACCGTCGAGGCGCGGCTCGCGCGGTCGGAATACCTGGTTGAGGTGCAGGTGGTCGCGGCGCAGGTCGCCTGACGCCCATCGCCGTCCAACGCGTCAACCGGCCCGCAGCGGGTCCTGCCGGTAGTACTTCGCCAGCAACGCGTACCACTCGGGATACGCCGCTTTCAGGCCTTCGGGCGCGACGAAGAACGCTTCGCTGCTGACCGAGAAGAACTCGCCCTCGTCGGTCGCAGCGTACGCATCGATCGGCAGCGCGGCGAAGTAGCGGTCCGCGCGCGCCGACTCGGGATCGACATGGCGCGGGATCGCGCGCTCCACCTCGTCGAGCCGCGCGTTGAAGTCGTCGAAGCTCGCGTGCAGCACGTCGCGCCATGCGTCCTCGTCGAGGTCCGCGTGCAGCTTCCGCGAGAACGCGGGCATCCCGTCGACCTCGCCGTTGGTCATGTCGAGCTTGTGCGCGAACTCGTGGATGACGACGTTGAACGCGAACGGTGTCGGGCGGTTCGCCTTCGCCATCCGCTCGGTCGCGTCCCAGGCGAGCACCACGGGTCCCTGCTCCCAGGACTCGCCGGCGATCGACTCGCGCCACGCGTGCACGACGCCGTCGGCATCGACGATCTCGCGGTCGACGACGAAGTCGCCCGGATACACGATGATCTCCTCGAACGACGGATACGCGGCGAGCCCCAGCTCGAGGATCGGCAGGCAGGCCTGCGTCGCGATCCACGCGGTCATCGCGTCCGTGACCTGGAGACCGGCGGCGCCGTTGACGGCCTTGGTGGCGAGGAAGGCGCCGCACAGCGCACGCAGGCGCGCGAGTTCATCGGCGCAGAGGCGCGCCAGGAACGACTGACGCGCGACCAGATCCGTCCACGCCGCGTCGTCGATCCAGTCCGGGCGATCGACGCCGGATCGCGCGCGTTCTCCGAACAGCCAGCGCATCGCGACTACGCGACCTCGTCGATCCAGGCCGCCTGGATCGCTTCCAGGATCTTCTCGCCCGAACGCTCCGGCAGGTCGTCGAAGTCCTCGAGCTCGGTCACCAAGCGATGCAGGTCCGTGAAGCGGATCTTGCGCGGATCGACATCGGGATGGCCTTCCTGCAAGGCGATCGCGATGTCGTCGATGTCGGTCCATTTCATGATTGATCCTCCTGCGGCGATGCGGCGAACGGACTCAACCGTTCTCCTTCGCGTGATTGATCGAGTAGCGCGGGATCTCGAGCACGAGATCGTCGCCCGCCATCATCGCCTGGCACGACAGCCGCGAGCGCGGCGACAGGCCCCAGGCCTGGTCGAGCAGGTCGTCCTCGGTGTCGTCCGATGGCGCCAGCGTGTCGAAACCCTGCTTGACGATGACGTGGCAAGTGGTGCACGCGGCCGACATCTCGCAAGCGTGTTCGATGCGCACGTGATGGTCGAGCAGGTTCACGCACAGGCTCTTGCCGACGTCGGCTTCGAACTCGGCCCCGTTGGGACAGGCGTCGGGGTGCGGCAGGACGGTGATCTTCGGCATGGAGGTGTGAGTGGGGTCAGGCGATCTCGTCGAGCCGCTTGCCCGCGAGGGCACGACGCACGCTCGCGTCCATGCGCAGTTCGGCGAAGCGCTCGGTCCCGTGCGCGAGCGCGTCGATCGCGTCCTTGATGGCGTTGTGGTCGCTGCCGCTGCCGACCCGGCGCACCGCGTCGATGTGGCAGCGGATGCGGTCGATCTGCGCGTCGTCGAGCAGCGCGGCATCGGCCGCCAGGGCGGCTTCGGTCGCATCGACGATGCGCTCCGCCTCGACCTGCTGCTCGCGCAGCGCACGCACGCGCATGTCGCTGTCGGCCGAGCCGAAGCTGTCCTGCAGCATGCGGGCGACTTCCTCGTCGCCGAGGCCGTACGACGGCTTCACCGCGATGTGCGCCTCGACGTTGGACGTCATCTCGCGCGCCGACACCGACAGCAGCCCGTCGGCATCGACCTGGTAGGTGACGCGGATGCGCGCGGCGCCCGCGGTCATCGGCGGGATGCCGCGCAGCTCGAAGCGCGCGAGCGAGCGGCAGTCTGAGACCAGCTCGCGCTCGCCCTGCACGACATGGATCGCCATCGCCGTCTGGCCGTCCTTGAAGGTCGTGAACTCCTGCGCACGCGCGACCGGGATCGTCGCGTTGCGCGCGATGATCTTCTCGGCGAGGCCGCCCATCGTCTCGACACCGAGGGACAACGGGATCACGTCGAGCAGCAGCCATTCGTCACCGTCGGCCGCGCGATTGCCCGCCAGCGCGTGGGCCTGCATCGCGGCGCCGAGCGCAACGACGCGATCGGGATCGAGGTCGATCAGCGGCGGCTTGCCGAAGTAGCGCTCGACCGCGGCACGGACCTGCGGCATGCGCGTCGCACCGCCGACCAGCACCACGCCGGCGATGTCGGCGACCTGCAGCTTCGCGTCGCGCAGCGCGCGCGCGGCCGCGGCCAGCGTACGGTCGACCAGGTCCTTCGTCGCAGCCGCGAACGCATCGCGCGAGATGGTCGCGTGGCGATGCACGCCGGCCGCTTCGAACGCGAGGTCGACGAGCAGAGCGTCGCTCAGCTCTTCCTTCGTCGCGCGCGCATGCGCGTCGAGCCGTGCGTGCTCCGCGTCCGAGAACTGGTCGGGCGTCACGGCGGCGGCCTTCATCGCGAGGTCCGCGAGACGGGCATCGAAGTCGTCGCCGCCGAGCGCGGTGTCGCCGCCGGTGGCCAGCACCTCGAACACGCCGTGCGTGAGCCGCAGGATCGATACGTCGAAGGTGCCGCCCCCGAGGTCGTAGACCGCGTACGTCCCCTCGACGCCGTGGTCCAGTCCGTAGGCGACGGCAGCGGCCGTCGGCTCGTTCAGCAGCCGCAGCACGTTGAGTCCGGCGAGTTGCGCGGCGTCCTTGGTCGCCTGGCGTTGCGCGTCGTCGAAGTAGGCGGGCACCGTGATCACCGCCCCCACCAGATCGTCACCGAGCGAGTCCTCCGCGCGTTGCCGCAGCGTCGCCAGGATCTCGGCCGAGACCTCGACCGGCGTCTTGACGCCGGCCGCGGTCGACAGGCGGACCGTGTCCCCCGTGGCTCGCGCGTCGGTGGCATCGACGAGGTCGTAGCGCAGCTCGGCCGCGAGGTCGCGACGGCCGCGGCCCATCAGGCGTTTCACCGACACGATCGTGTTGCGCGGGTCGCCCGCTCGCTGCGCGAGCGCGTCGTGGCCGATGCTGGCCGTGCCGTCGGGTCGGTAGTGGACCGCGGACGGCAGCAGCACGCGCCCCTGCTCGTCGGGCAGCACTTCCGCAACGCCGCTGCGCACGGCGGCGACCAGCGAGTTGGTGGTGCCGAGGTCGATGCCGACCGCGAGCCGCCGCTGATGCGGCGCCGGCGCCATGCCGGGTTCGGAGATCTGCAGGAGTGCCATCAGTGGGCCGCGCTGTGGACGCGTTCGGCAGCGGACGCGACGTCCTCCGCGAAGCGCTCGACGAACATCCACTGCCGTACCCGCTCGGCGGCCAGATCGGCGTCGCCATCGCGGTCGAGCGCCTGCTCGACCTCGCCGCGCAGGGCCTCGCGACGCGCGTCGAGCTGGCCGCGAAGCGCGTCGATCGCGGCCGGGTCGCTGGCGGCGCGCGCATCGTCGAGCGATTCACGCCATTCGAGCTGCTGGATCAGGAAAGGCCGGGCCATCGTCGTGTTGTGTTCGTCGGCCGGGTCCTGGCCGCGCAGGGTGCACAGGTAGATCGCCCGCTTGAGCGGATCGCGCAGCACGCGGTACGCCTCGTTCGCGCGTGTCGCCCATTGCAGGGCCACGCGCTGCTCGGTCGCGCCGCGATTGGCGAAGCGATCGGGATGCACCTGGGTCTGGACCTCGCGATAGGCGCGCTCGAGGGCGCCCGCATCGAGCGCGTAACGCTCGTTCAGTCCGAACAGGGCGAAGTGGGTATTGTCGATATCCATCAAAAAACAAGGCGGCCTCGCCGCCTTGATTCGGTGAGCGTGGAACGCGCGGTCAGATGCGGAAGCTTTCGCCGCAGCCGCACTCGTCCTTGACGTTCGGGTTCCTGAACTTGAAGCCTTCGTTCAGCCCCTCGCGGGTGAAGTCGAGCTCGGTGCCGTCGATGTACGGCAGGCTCTTCGGATCGACGAAGACCTTGACGCCGTGGCTCTCGAAGACGCGGTCCTCCGCGACCGGCTCGTCGACGTACTCGAGCTTGTACGCGAGGCCCGAGCAGCCGGTGGTGCGGACGCCGACGCGCAGGCCGTGACCCTTGCCGCGCCGCTCGATGTAGCGCGCGACGTGGCGCGCCGCCTTCTCGGTCAGCGCCACGCCGGTCAGGGCGACGTTGCCGAGATCGACCGGCGCGACGGGATTGAAGACCGGTTCGCTGACCATCACGCCGCCTGCTTCTCCGCGACCGCCACGTCCACGTGCTTCGCGCGGTAGTCCTGCACGGCCGCCTTGATGGCGTCCTCCGCGAGGATCGAGCAATGGATCTTGACCGGCGGCAGCGCGAGTTCTTCGGCGATGGCCGTGTTGCGGATGCTCATCGCCTCGTCGAGCGTCTTGCCCTTGACCCATTCGGTCACGAGTGACGACGAGGCGATCGCCGAGCCGCAGCCGTAGGTCTTGAACTTGGCGTCCTCGATGCGGCCGTCGGCCCCGACGCGGATCTGCAGCTTCATCACGTCGCCGCAGGCCGGTGCTCCGACCATGCCGGTGCCGACCGCGTCGTCGCTGCCCTGGAACGAGCCGACGTTGCGGGGGTTCTCGTAGTGGTCCAGTACCTTTTCGCTATATGCCATGGTGTTCTCCTTGACTTGAACCGGCGCGCGAAGGATGCCGCGACGCCGGTCGTTCGACCGTCAGACCGGATCGGTTAGTGCGCCGCCCACTGGATGGATTCCATGTCGACGCCGTCCTTGTACATGTCCCACAGCGGCGACAGGTCGCGCAGCTTGGCGATCTTCGACTTCAGCAGGTCGATCGCGAAGTCCACGTCAGATTCCGTGGTGAAGCGGCCGATCGTGAAGCGGATCGACGAGTGCGCCAGTTCGTCGCTGCGGCCCAGCGCGCGCAGCACGTAGCTGGGCTCCAGGCTGGCCGACGTGCAGGCCGAGCCCGACGACACCGCGAGTTCCTTGATGCCCATGATCAGCGACTCGCCCTCGACGAAGTTGAAGCTGACGTTGAGGTTGTGCGGCACGCGCTGCTCGGCGTCTCCGTTCAGGTAGACCTCCTCGATGTCCGACAGGCCGTTCCACAGCCGGTCGTGCAGCATGCGCACGCGCTCGTTCTCGGTGTTCATCTCGAGCCGCGCGAGGCGAAAGCATTCGCCCATGCCGACGATCTGGTGCGTGGCCAGGGTGCCCGAGCGCATGCCGCGCTCGTGGCCGCCGCCGTGCATCTGCGCCTCGAGGCGCACGCGCGGCTTGCGACGGACGTACAGCGCGCCGATGCCCTTCGGACCGTAGGTCTTGTGCGCGGTGAAGGTCATCAGGTCGACCTTCCAGCTCGTGAGGTCGATCGCGACCTTGCCGGTGGCCTGGGCCGCGTCGCAATGGAAGATGATGCCGCGCTCGCGACACAGCTCGCCGATGGCAGGGATGTCCTGGATCACGCCGATCTCGTTGTTTACCAGCATGACCGACACCAGCACGGTGTCGGGACGCATCGCGTCGCGCAACTGGTCCAGCGTGATCAGCCCGTTCGGCTGCGGCTGCAGGCACGTGACCTCGAAGCCCTCGCGCTCGAGCTCGCGGCAGGTGTCGAGGACCGCCTTGTGCTCGGTCTTGACGGTGATGAGGTGCTTGCCCTTCTCCTTGTAGAAGTGGGCGGCGCCCTTGATCGCCAGGTTGTTGCCTTCGGTGGCGCCCGACGTCCAGACGATCTCGCGCGGATCGCAGTTGACCAGCTTGGCGACTTCTTCGCGCGCGTTCTCGACGGCCGCTTCGGCGTCCCAGCCGAACGGGTGGCTGCGCGACGCGGGATTGCCGAACTGCGACGTCAGGTACGGGATCATCTTTTCCGCGACGCGCGGGTCGACCGGCGTGGTCGACGAATAGTCCATGTAGATCGGAAGCGGGGATTGCATGTCGGTTTCCTGGTTGCTTCTAGTTGATCAATGCGCCCGCAGCCTTGTCGCACGGCGGGCGGCGATCGCGCAGCACGTGGACCTGCGGGGTGCTCTCGCACAGCGACAGGCGCTCGCGCTGCTCGCTGACCAGCTTCTCGAGCGAGACGCCCTCGAGGTACTGGACCATCTGGGTGTTCAGGTTGGCCCACAGGTCGTGGGTCAGGCAGCGCCGGTCCTCGAGGCAGTTCTCCTTGCCCTTGCACTGCGTCGCGTCGACGGCCTCGTCGACCGCGTCGATGATCTCTGCCACCGAGATGTCGGCCTGCGCGCGGGCCAGCCGATAACCGCCGCCGGGGCCCCGGACGCTCTCGACGAGCGCGCTGCGGCGCAGCTTGCCGAATAGCTGTTCCAGGTAGGAAAGCGAGATGCTCTGCCGCCCGCTGATCCCGGCCAGCGCCACCGGACCGGCGTGCTCGCGCAGCGCGAGATCGATCATCGCGGTGACGGCAAAGCGGCCTTTCGTGGTGAGACGCATCGGGGCTTCCAGGGGAACAACTTCGGGAACGGAAGCGAACGATACTATTTCCGACTAAATCAGTCAACTATTGGGCGGCCGACTGCAAGATATCGAAACCCGATCGAACAAACGGCCCCGATAGGGGCCGTCTGGCTGGATCGCGGGCAGCGCTCGCTTCAGGCCGCGGCCTTCTGCGCCATCCGCCGGCGGACGAAATCGAGCAGGTTGATGCACGCGTCCTCGACGTAGTCGAGCACGACTTCGAAGCCGTCGGCGCCGCCGTAGTAAGGATCGGGGATCACGGCCGACTCGTGCTCCGTCGCGAAGCTCATCAGCAACTTGATCTTGTGGTGGTACTGGCGCGGCCCAAGCTGCTGCAGCATCGCGTGGTTCTCCCAGTCCATGGCCAGGATCAGGTCGTAGTGCGCGAAGTCCTCCTTCGTGACCTGGCGGGCGACCAGCGATTCCATGTCGTAGCCGCGCTTCTTGGCGGCACGGCTGGCACGGGCGTCGGGCGCTTCGCCGGCGTGGAAGCCGTGCGTGCCGGCGGAGCCGACCGTCACGTGCTTGTCCAGTCCGGCTTCACGGACCTTGGTGCGGAACACCGCCTCGGCCGTGGGCGAACGGCAGATATTGCCCATGCAGACGATGAGAATCTTGAACGCTTCGTACTTCGGCATATCGCCACCTTCCGGTGCAAAAAGACTAAAGACTCGACGGGCCCGTCCGGGGACGCACACCGCCACGATTCGTTGATGCGCTGCCCGGTCAGGCAGCCCTGTTTCCATTTCCGAGCGGCAGCACGTTCGTATCGCCCGTTCCTCCGAAGACCTGCTGCTTCAACTGCGCAAGCTGATCCCTAGATCGAGCCGCCTCCTCGAATTCCAAGTTGCGGGCGTGGTCGAGCATCGCTTTCTCCAGGCGCTTGATCTCGCGCGCCAGGTGCTTCTCGTCCATCGCCTCGTACCGCGCCTTCTCCTGTGCCGCCTTGAGCTCGGTCCGCGCCGACGACGAGTCGTAGACCCCGTCGATCATCTCGCGCACCTGCTTGAACACGCCCTTCGGTTCGATCCCGTTCGCGGTGTTGAACGCAACCTGTTTCGCGCGACGCCGGTCGGTCTCGTCGATCGCCCGGCGCATCGACTCCGTGATCGAGTCGCCGTAAAGGATCGCCGTGCCGTTGATGTTCCGCGCCGCCCGTCCGATCGTCTGGATCAGCGAACGTTCCGCCCGCAAAAACCCTTCCTTGTCCGCGTCGAGGATCGCCACCAGCGACACCTCCGGAATATCCAGACCCTCGCGCAGCAGATTGATTCCCACCAGCACGTCGAAAACCCCAAGCCGCAGGTCGCGGATGATCTCCGCACGCTCGACAGTCTCGATGTCCGAATGGAGATAGCGCACCTTGACGCCGTGTTCGCCGAGGTAGTCGGTGAGTTGCTCGGCCATCCGCTTGGTCAGCGTCGTGACCAGGACCCGATCGCCGACCGCCGCCCGCTTGTTGATCTCCGACAGCACGTCGTCGACCTGCGTGCTGGCCGGGCGGACCTCGATGCGCGGATCGATCAATCCGGTGGGCCGCACCAGCTGCTCGACCACTTGGCCCGTGTGTTCCTTCTCGTAGTCGGCCGGGGTTGCCGACACGAAAATGCCCTGCCGCACCTTGCGCTCGAACTCGTCGAACTTCAGCGGCCGGTTGTCGAGCGCCGATGGCAGCCGGAAGCCGTAGTTGACCAGGTTCTCCTTGCGGGCCCGGTCGCCGCGGTACATGCCGTTGAGCTGGCCGATCAGCGCGTGACTCTCGTCGAAGAAGATCAGCGCGTCGTCGGGCAGGTAGTCGATCAGCGTCGACGGCGGCTCGCCGGGCAGCGATCCGGAGATGTGGCGCGAGTAGTTCTCGATGCCCTTGCAGTGGCCGACCTCGGTCATCATTTCGAGGTCGAAGCGCGTGCGCTGCTCGAGCCGCTGCGCCTCGACGAGGCGGTTCTCCTTGTAGAACCAGTCGAGCCGCTCGCGCAGTTCCACCTTGATCGTCTCGATCGCGTTGAGCACGGTGCCACGCTGCGTGACGTAGTGCGAGCCGGGGTAGATCGTGAAACGGGGGATCTTCTGGCGCACCTTGCCGGTGAGCGGATCGAAGAGCTGCATGCTCTCGACCTCGTCGTCGAAAAGCTCGATGCGCACCGCGAGCTCGGCGTGTTCGGCGGGGAAGACGTCGATGACGTCGCCGCGCACGCGGAAGGTGCCGCGACCGAAGTCCACCTCGTTGCGCTGGTACTGCATCTGGATCAGCCGCGCGATGATGTCGCGCTGGCTCAGCCGGTCCTTGACGCGCATCGTCAGGACCATCTTGTGATACTCGTTCGGGTTGCCGATGCCGTAGATGGTCGACACGGTGCCCACGATCACCACGTCGCGACGCTCCATCAGCGACTTCGTCGCCGACAGCCGCATCTGCTCGATGTGCTCGTTGATCGACGAGTCCTTCTCGATGAACAGGTCGCGCTGAGGCACGTAGGCCTCGGGCTGGTAGTAGTCGTAGTAGCTGACGAAGTACTCGACCGCGTTGTTCGGGAAGAACTCCCGGAATTCCGAATACAGCTGCGCGGCCAGCGTCTTGTTCGGCGCGAGGACCAGCGACGGGCGACCGGCTCGCGCGATGACGTTGGCCATCGTGAAGGTCTTGCCCGACCCGGTGACCCCGAGCAGCGTCTGGAACGCCAGGCCGTCGTCAAGCCCCTCCACGAGCTTGTCGATCGCCTGCGGCTGATCCCCGGCCGGTGCAAACGGCTGGAAAAGCTGGAATGGACTGCCCGGAAACGACACGAGATCCGCGTCGGTCGGCTGAGAGGCGAGGTTGGTGGCCATGCTAGGATTTGTGCTGTTGCAGTGCAATTTGCAGCGCTGCAAGGGGCGCGCGACACGCACCACGAACATCGTTGGTGCGCTGCGATATTGGGCTGCAATTATCGCGCCGAACGTGTGCGCGAATCCAGTGTTTTTTGAAAATGGAACCGAATCAGGCGGTTACGAAATATTGCGCCTCGCCTGGAGGTTGCCTCTTCTTGCGGAATACGCCGATATGATTGCCTCCCCTTTCCGAAGTGTCGAACTTGCGCCCAAGGACCCGATCCTGGGCATGACGGAGGCGTTCGTCGCCGACGACCGCACCGGAAAGATCAATCTGGGCGTGGGCGTCTACACCGACGCCGACGGCAAGGTGCCGGTGATGGCGGCAGTGCGCGAGGCCGAGAGCCTGCGCGTAACCAAGGCCCTGGCGCGCAGCTACCTGCCGATCGACGGAATCGCGCCTTACAACGTGCTCGCGCAGACGCTCCTGTTCGGCGAGGGCGCGAAGGTTCTTGCCGACGGACGCGTGGTCACCATCCAGGCGCTCGGCGGGACCGGGGGCCTGAAGATCGGCGCCGATTTTCTTCACCAACTCACGCCGACCGCCGAGGTGCTGATCAGCGACCCGAGCTGGGAGAACCATCAGGCGCTGTTCACGCAGGCCGGCTTCTCCGTTCGCCAGTACCCCTATTACGACGCGGCGACGAAGGGTCTCGACTTCGACGGGATGATCGGCGCGCTCGAAATTGCGCGGCCCGGGACCATCGTCGTGCTGCATGCGTGCTGCCACAACCCGACCGGGGCAGATCCCGACTCCGCGCAGTGGGCGAGGATCGTCAAGACGGTGGCGGAACGCGGACTGATGCCGTTCCTCGACATCGCCTACCAGGGCTTCGCGGACGGCGTCGAGGCCGATGCCGCCGTGGTTCGCCAGTTCGCCGATTCGGGACTCGAGTTCCTCGTATCGAGTTCGTTCTCGAAGTCGTTCTCGCTGTACGGCGAGCGCGTCGGCGCTCTGTCGATCGTGACCGCCGACAAGGCCGAATCGACGCGCGTGCTGAGCCAGATCAAGCGCGTGATCCGCACCAACTACTCGAGCCCGCCGACGCATGGCGGCGCGACCGTGACGGTCGTGTTAAGCGACCCGAAACTGCGCGCGCTGTGGGAAGAGGAACTCGGCGGGATGCGCGACCGCATCCGCGCGATGCGGGTGGGCCTGGTCGAGCGCCTGAAGCAGCGCATGCCGACGGCGAACTTCGATCACATCACGCGCCAGCGCGGGATGTTCTCGTATTCGGGCCTGACGCCCGAGCAGGTCGCGCGCCTGCGCGACGACTTCGCGATCTACGCGCTGAACACGGGGCGCATGTGCGTGGCTGCACTGAACCTGCACAACATCGACACGGTCGCTGACGCGATTGCCACAGTGGCGCAGCCGCGCGTTGACGCATTTTCCGCGGCATCGCTATAATCGCGGTCCCCCAATTCCCCGATAGCTCAGTTGGTAGAGCAACGGACTGTTAATCCGTGTGTCCCTGGTTCGAGTCCAGGTCGGGGAGCCAGTAACGACGCTGGATAGCAGGTTAGTGACTGCTATCTTTCGCGGTTGCCGGCGCTGTCGTGTAAGCGCCCATGTAACCGGATTCCATAGATTTCTGCGTTTTCAGGCCGCTGACTAGCTTTCAGCGCTCTCGCGCGCGACCTCACACGGTCAGGCTCCTTCGATAGGCTCAGACGCCGTCCTCTCAGCGTGGCGAACGTATTTGCCAAGGTGGGCAACTCGGTAATACTCGTCCTCGGCAACTGAGGCCCGACGCCGATACCGGTATATCGCTAGGACGTACGCGCCCACGAAAATGGCGAGTGCTACGTACCACTTGTCCCAAGCGAAGTAGGCGGACAAGCCGGCGAAGAACGCCAGTGTCCAACCGAGTTCCTCAGCGACGCCAAGTTCGGCATCGGCGATTTCCAAGCGATGTTGCAGCCCCTGCTCTGCGGTCAGCGGTTCCAAGGCATCATCCTCGTTGCAAGCGGGCGCTCTGTGGTCTAGCAGCGGTTGGTCTATTTATCGTAAAGGTCCGCCACTTCGAAGGTGTCACGTCGCCTTTCCCACCAAGGGGTCAGCCGGTCCAGCGAGTAGCCTGCCACGACGCCAAGTACTGCTATCGAGAAAAACATCCCGATTACAGGAACGCACGCTTTCGCTAGTGAGCGAATTTGACGGGTGAATGGACCAAGCGCACCACTCTCTGAACGACGCACCCTTGACGAAATCCATTGACTGCCTCTTACTCGGTAAGGCTTCGAGAGGCGTGCGCCAAGTTCATTGGATTTGGTAATCCACTACCTGCCATTTTCCATCCCATTCGGAGCATGTGATGGTTTCCTGAACCAGGTCGCCACTCTTTAACTGAGCCACACGCCACACGGATAGGTTTCCCGACTTCAGCAACTTCGCGTCAGTAACGGTCTCCATGCTGTTCGGGAGACGTGGGCCAAACCGCTTTCGTCGAACAACAGCTGACTCGATTCGTTCCGCATAGACTTGCGGAACGGTAGAGGCAACCTGCTCAGCAGAAGCGTCCGAATCCAACAACTCTTGCCAGTGGTTAAAACAAGCCGATTGCATTTTGTCGAGCCTGACAAGATGCGCGGCAGCGCGTGCTTTCGCTTCGTCGAAGGGCTCATCGTCCACCTTTTCAGACTCACCCAAAAAAGCATACCCAACCACAAGGGCTACGCAAATTAACGCTAGCCAGCGTGCTCTTGACCCCTTCAAAAGCGACACTCCAAATTGCCCCATGCGCTGCATATGTGAGCAATCAGTTAGGCGCAGGCCAGCCCGTGCGCTCCATTAGGCGCGTCTCGGTTGATACCAAACGACAGCCAGCCCAATGCTGACGACAACCGAAAGCTGAGTTGCGTAAAGCGGAACCTGAACAAGACCAACTAGGCCGCTACCGTATCGCGGCGGAGAGAACAAAAACCCATAACCCAGATTGATAGTAAAGCCGCCTGGAATTTGCTGATAAAAAGGAGGACACAACGCTACAACTACCAACGCTAAGACGACCCACATAACTTGGGGAGTTCTGGTAACCAACATCTTATAAAAGTTGAGTTGCGCAGCGTACTGAGATGTGGGGCCAACAGGCGCATGAGGCTGTTCCGACTCGCCAAGCCACTGAGGGCCACGAGCGTTCAGAGCCACTATTCGTGCGGCTTCCACAAAAGGTGCTCCAAGGATTTCGCGAGTCTTTATCTCCGCACTCTCCCAAGAGACAGACGAAGCCACGATAGACCTCAGCTTCTCCTCTTTCAAGGCGGTATATGGCTGACGCATGTAGTTATCGTTGAAGTTTTGAAAGTTCGCTCGACTTCCGACTCTTATTGAGATGTGCAGCTTACCTGCTCACCATTTCGCATACAGTTTGTCGTCGTGATTGGTCGCTGCGGAATGAGATACGGTACAAGCGGGGCCGGTCGGTTGGCATTCATATTGTTCATGATGATTTGCGCGGCGGCTTGCCTGCGAGCAAGGTCCAACTGTGCTTCTTGCGCGGCTTGCAAGTCTCTCGCCTGCTGATTGGCGATTGCCAGAGCCTGTTGATTCGCAGCGTCTTGCCTTCTCTGCGCTGCCTGCGCCTCCTGAACACGCAGCTCGTCGGCCCGGACTTGTTGTTGTTCAGCCGCACGCTGGACATTTGCTTGCTCGACAAAAATTGCCAACTTCCTCCGAAAATCGTCGCTCGTTTTTTGGATTTGTTTATTCGCCTCGCCGAATGTGTACCTCTCGTTGTAAAGGTCGGCCGCGACGACCATAAATTGATTGTCCGCTTCTGTCACGATAGCTGTCAGTTGCGGCGCGTAATGGGAAGCGCGATATGACTCGCCAGCTTGCAAACAGGCCTTGTGCGCCGAGGCCCAGGCCGCAATCGCCTTACGTTGAGTCTGATTCGGCTTCTTGTCGTCTGCCAGCATCTCAAAGCTTATATTAAGCATGGTGTACAGAGGCAGATGGCCTGCTATGGAAGAGTAGGCTGGGTCTTCGGTCACAGCCTTGCTACAAGCCACTGAAGGGTCTTCCTGTGCGTACAGAAGTACCGGCATCAGAGCCAGAACAAATAGCAGCGCCTTCCACATAAATATCCCGATGGCAAATTGATTTGGAGTGCAGACAAGTGCGGTCTGGAGCGCATCTGCTACAGCGCGTTATGCAAACCGACAGTTGCAATAGTCGTTCAGCAAATCTGGCGGGTCAAGAAAGAAAGCCGAGAAGGTCCGCTCGCTGTTTTCGGAGAGACTTCAACCCGTCTCCGCCAAAAGCCCCGTAAGTACGCGGCTTTCCAGCCTTTTTCGGTGCTGCACCCGTCATCGAAGTTAGAACGATGAGTCAGGGGTTGATGGACTCTCCCGCTCGGCACTAGACGCCGCAGTCGTCAAGACCGGGTTTTCTTCCGGTCCGAGACCCTCGCGACCCTAGTACGTTGTTTCTCGGTGCCCTCTTGGCGCTCCGCATTGCACCTCGGGCGCGCTACCGATATAAGAGCATCAGGCGGCCGTCCGAAAGTTGCTCGACAGGGAGTGTCAATGGAAATAGGTGCACCCGCTTTGGCGCCAGGGGAGGTCTCACGTCGACCGTGGCAGAAGACTGTGGGAGTTGTGGTTACCGTGCTTGCTCTGACAACCCCGTTCATCTATGGGGCTTTGGGCCAACTCGGCATTGGGGAGAGCTGGCCCCGCTGATCTGAACAGATCCGATCGATTTATAAGTGGACGCTGCGGGGTTCAGGCTGCCAGTTCCAGAGTCTGCGGCAGTCCTGCGAAGTACACCACGTCGGGCGT